>WNFV01000126.1_pt1 | contig 111930 bp, 125 predicted proteins | sample 5400101 | NCBI WGS metagenome assembly WNFV01 (sample SAMN13153361, study PRJNA577476) | soil metagenome | isolation source: 115 cm soil or saprolite under grassland replicate 1 | place: USA:California | collected 2016-06-15
TCGTGTAGTCGCGCTTCAACTGGTAGATGAGATCCTCGATCGCCGAGGTCGCGATCGGGTCGAGCGCCGACGCCGGCTCGTCGAGCAGGATCACCTCGGGCTCGACGGCGAGCGCGCGCGCGATGCAGAGCCGTTGCTGCTGGCCACCCGAGAGTGCGAGCGCGCTTCGCTTCAGCCGATCCTTCACCTCGTCCCAGAGCGCGGCCTGCTTGAGCGCGCGCTCGACACGCTCGTCGAGGTCCTTGCGCATCCCGAGCACGCGCGGTCCCCACGCGACGTTGTCGTAGATCGACTTCGGGAATGGGTTCGGCCGCTGGAAGACCATCCCGATCCAGCGGCGCACCGAGACGGCGTCGATGCCGGGGCCGTAGAGGTTCTGCCCGTGGTAGAGCACCTCGCCGTCGACGCGTGCGCTCGGAATCAGGTCGTTCATCCGGTTGAGGCAGCGGATGAACGTGCTCTTTCCGCATCCGGACGGGCCGATCAGCGCGGTCACCTGGTTGCGGTAGATGTCGAAGCTGACGTCCTTCACGGCCGGTTGCCCGCCGTACGACACCGTGAGGTCGTTGACGTCGAACACGACCTCGCGCTTCGTCATGGCGGCGGCGTCGCCGCGGTGCACGACTTCGATGTTCGACATCGGGGTGATCGTATGCATCTCTTCCTCCGTCATCGCGAGAGCTTCCGCCGGCTGCGCGCCAGAACCGCCTTCGAGAGCAGGCTAACGGCGAGCACGAAGGTCATCAGGACGAGCGCCGCGGCCCAGGCGCGCGCATGGTCGTCGGGATTCGGCGACTCGAGGTACTGGAAGATCGTCAGAGGAATCGCCTGCAGCGCGTGGTGCGGGTTCCAGTCGAGCTGGCTCGTCGTCAGCGAGCACGTGAAGAGGAGCGGCGCCGTCTCGCCGGCCGCGCGTGCGATCGCGAGCGTCGCTCCGGTGAAGATGCCGCCCATGCTCGCGGGCAGGACGATGCCCGCGGTCGTGCGCCACTTGCTGACGCCGAGCGCTTGGCTCGCCTCGCGGAGCGACCCGGGAACGAGCGCCAGCACCTCCTGCGTCGAGCGTGCGACGAGCGGGAGCATGATGATCGACAGCGCGATCGAGGCGTCGAGCGCGCTCTGGTGGTGGCCGATCACGAGCAGCCCGAACACGAAGATGCCGATCACGATCGACGGGACCCCGTTCAGCACGTCGAGCACGAGCCCGACGAGCCGCCGAACCTGGCGCGGCGCGAGCTCGTTCGTGTAGATCGCGATCAGGACGCCGATGGGCAGGGAGAACAGCGTGGCGAATGCGACGATGACCACCGTGCCGACGATCGAGTTCGCGATGCCGCCCCCGGTCTGCGCGAAGCCGGCCGGAACCTGCGTGAAGAAGTCCTTCGTCAGCGCGCCGTGACCGCGCTCGACGACCGACGCGACGACGAGGACGAGCACCGCGACGGCGGCGAGCGCCGCGAGGAGCATGACGGCCTCCACCGCGCGACCGGCGAGCTTGCGCCGCCGCAGCTGCATCGTCGGCGCGAGCGAGAAGCCGTACCGGTCCGGCGTCGTCATCAGTCGCCGCCGATCCGCTGAAATTCGAACCGTCGCACGATGAGCTGCGCGGCGAAGTTCACGACGAGCGAGATGACGAGCAGCACGAGCGCGAGGTAGACGAGCGACGCGACCTGGATGTTCGTGTCCGCACCTTGGTACTGCGCCGCAATGCGGCTCGCAAGCGTGTCGCCGCTCTGGAAGAGCGACACGTGGATTCCGAGCGTGCCGCCGATCACCTGCGTGACGGCGATCGCCTCGCCGAGCGCGCGTCCCAGCCCGAGCATCACCGCGGCGACGAGACCGCCGCGCGTCCACGGGATGACAACGCCGCGGATCATCTCCCAGCGTGTCATCCCGAGTGCGTACGACGCCTGCTTGAGGTCGTCGGGAACGGTGAGGAACAGCTCGCGCGCAATGCTCGCCGTGATCGGCAGGACCATGATGATCAGCACGATCGACGCGGTCATCAGCCCGGTGCCGCTCGGTGACGGCTTGCCGGAGAAGAGCGGCAGAAACCCGAGCGTGCGGTGGAGGAACGGTTCGAGGTCGCTCGCGACGACGGGCCCGAGCACGAAGATCCCCCAGAGGCCGATCACGACGCTCGGGATTGCGGCGAGCATCTCGACGAGCGCTGCAATCACGCCGCGCAGCGCGCGCGGCGCGAGCTCGTTCAGGAACAGGGCGATCGCAATCGCGATCGGCCCCGCGAAGACGATCGCGATCAGCGAGGTGTAGACGGTGCCCCAGACGAAGTCGAGCGCGCCGAAGCGTTTCGTCACGGGGTCCCAGGCCTCGCTCGTCACGAAGCCGAAGCCGTACTCGCTGATCGCAGGCCACGCCTGCTTCACGAGCTCGAAGACGATCAGGACGACGAGCAGCAGCGACGCAAGCGCTGCGGCGCCGGTGACGGCGTAGAAGAGGCGGTCGCCGAGGCGTCCGAAGACGCCCCGGCGCTCGAGCCGGACCGTGGCGGGGACCGCACTCACTCCCCCGACCCTAACCCGGCTCCTGCCGCGCGAAGAGCGCGTTCACCACTCCGTCACCGTCCTGCTACCGACCCGTTGCCCACGGCGACCCGAACCGCAACGAAGCTTGTGGCAACACGACCAACGAATCAGGAGGAGAGCTGTGCTGAAGAGGATGAGGCCGATCGCGATCGCCGCGCTGCTCGCGCTTGCGGCCGCGGCGTCAGCGGCCGCCGCGACGGGCGGCAAGGCCGGCGGCACGTTGAGCGGCGCCGGCAGCAGCTTCGTCAACCCGCTGGTCTCCACGTGGGTCCAGCCGTACGAGGCCGCCACCGGCGTCCACGTCAACTACAACCCGATCGGCTCCGGCGGCGGCATCTCGGCGATCACGAACCGGACCGTCGACTTCGGCGCCAGCGACGCGCCGATGACGACCGACCAGCTGATCGCCTGCAAGGGCTGCGTCGAGATCCCGTGGGCGCTCAGCGCGACGTCGGTGATGTACAAGCTCGACGGCGCGCCGGCTCACCTGCGGATGACGGGCAAGGCCCTCGCGCTGATCTATCTCGGCAAGATCGCGAAGTGGAACGACCCGCAGATCAAGAAGCTGAACAAGGGCGTCAACCTTCCGGCCATCGACATCACGCCCGTGTTCCGCTCGGACTCCAGCGGCACGACCTTCAACTTCACCGACTACCTCTCGACCGTCAGCGGTCTCTTCGCGACGACGGTCGGCAAGGGGACGCAGGTCAACTTCCCGACCGGCGTCGGCGGCCGCGGCTCGTCGGGCGTCTCGGCGGTCGTGGGTCGCACGAACGGTGCAATCGGCTACGCCGACATCGCATACGCGCTGAACAGCCACTTCAGCTACTTCGCCGTGCAGAACGCCGCAGGTCACTACGTCAAGCCGAACATCGGCTCGATCGAGCAAGCGGCCTCGACGGTGAAGTTCATCCCGGCCGACAACAGCATCTCGATCGTCGACCCGCCGAAGTCGAAGACCTACGCCTACCCGATCTCCACCTTCACGTTCGTCATCCTCCCGAAGAAGACGCCGAACGCGGCGGCACTGAAGAAGTTCGTGCTCTGGGCGGTCACGAGCGGCCAGAAGTACGGCAAGCCGCTCGTCTTCGCGCCGGTTCCGAAGTACGTCGTGACTCGCGCGAAGCAGGCGCTGAAGCAGGTGTCGAGCTAGAAGATGCTCTCCAAGGGCCAGTAGCACGCGGCGGCGACGAGTGCGGCGGCCGGAATCGTCAGGATCCACGCGACGACGATGTTCCCCGCGACTCCCCAGCGCACCGCGGAGAGCCGCTTCGTCGCCCCCGCGCCCATCACGGCACCCGAAATGACGTGCGTCGTCGAGAGCGGATAGCCGAAGTGCGTCGCGAGGTAGATCGTCGCGCCCGCCGTCGTCTGCGCGGAGAAGCCGTTCTCCGGCTGCATGCCGTAGATCCGCTGGCCGAGCGTCCGCATGATCCGCCAGCCGCCGACGTACGTTCCCGCGCCGATCGAGACGCCGGCGGCGACCTTCACCCACCACGGGATGTAGAACGTCGAGATCGAGTGGTGCGTGTAGAGCGCGAGCGCGATCACGCCCATCGTCTTCTGCGCGTCGTTCGCGCCGTGCGTGAACGCCATCCACGTTCCCGAGGCGAGCTGGCCGAGGCGGAACGTGCGGTTCGCGACGCCGGGCGTCATCCACTTGAAGGCCCAGTAGATCGCGAGCAGGAGGCCGAACGCGGCGATGAACGCGAGCGCAGGCGCGATGACGGCGGGGATCGCGACCTTGTGCGCGATGCCGTGCCACTCGACCCCCTTCGACCCCGATTGCACGAGCGCGGCGCCGACGAGACCGCCGATCAGCGCGTGCGACGAGGAGGACGGGAGGCCGAACCACCAGGTGATCAAGTTCCACACGATCGCGCCGAGCACCGCGGCGAGCACGGTCTTCTCGGTCGCGAGGCCGGTGTCGATGATTCCTTTGCCGACGGTTTTCGCGACTGCCGTCGTGACGAACGCACCGGCGAGGTTCGCGAGCGCGGCGGTGAGGACCGCCAGTCGCGGCGTCAGTGCCCGCGTCGAGACCGACGTCGCAACGGCGTTCGCGGTGTCGTGGAAGCCGTTCGTGAAGTCAAAGGCGAGCGCGGCCGCGATCGTGACGACGAGCAGCGTGCTGGTCAACGATTCTTGACGAGGATCGCCTCGAGCACGTCGGCGGCGTTTTCGCACGCGTCGATGGCTTCCTCGAGCTGCTCGTGGATGTCCTTCCAGCGGATGATCTGCACAGCGTCGTCGCCCGAGGCGAACAGCTGTGCGATCCCTTCGCGGTTGAGCTGGTCTCCTTCGTCCTCGAGCTCGCGGAGCTCGATCAGCTCGCGCTTCGAGTCCTTGAATCCCTCGAGCTTGCCGACCGCGTCGCGGAGCTTCGTGGCAGCGCGTTCGAGGACGATCGCCTGCTGTTGCGCGTTCGCGCGGATCTCCTCGACGCCGAAGCCGAGGATGTTCCCGGCCGCCTCGTCGATGTGGTCGCAGATGTCGTCGAGTGCGCCCGCGAGGCGGTACATGTCGTCGCGGTCGAAGGGCGTCACGAACGTGCGGTTGAGGAGATCGACGACGTCGTGCGTCAGCCGGTCGCCGTGATGCTCCGCCTCTTTGATCTCGCGCGCAAGCGTGTCGCGGTTGTTCGGAAAGCCGTCGAGCAGCCGCACGAGCAGCCGTGCGATCTCGACGTTGTTCGCCGCCGCGCTGTTGTAGAGGGCGTAGAACTCGCGGCGTTGCGGTACGAGGTTGATCCGGGCCATGACGCGCGAGTATGACGGAACACGCTCAACGCGGAAAGGTGCAGCGGACCTCGAGCCCCAACCCGCCGGGGCCGCGCCGCGCCTCGACCGAGCCGCCCGCCTGCGTCACGACGTGCTTCACGATCGCGAGCCCGAGACCGGTGCCGTGCGTCGTCCGAGCACGGTCGCCGCGGAAGAACCGCTCGAAGAGCCGCGGCAGCTCATCTGCCGGGACGCCCGATCCGTTGTCGGCGACCGAGACGAGGACGACATCGCCTTCCGTCCGCGCCGACACGGTGACGCGTGCGCCGTCGCCGGCGTACCGCACCGCGTTCGCGACGAGGTTCTCGAGCACGACGCGGAGCATCCGCGCGCGCACCGGCACCGCAACGTCGCGTGCGACGAGCGTCACGAACGTGACTCCAGCGCGCTCCGCTGCCGGCCGCAGCGATTCGATCACGTCCTCGACGAGCGGCGCGAGCTCGGTCGGCCCGAGCGCGACGACGGCGCGTCCCGTCTCCAGCTCGCTCAGGAACAGGACGTCGTCGACGAGGTCCGACATCGCCTCGACCTCTTCGCGCGCCTGCCTGAGCAGGTCGTCCTTGTCGTTGTCAGGGAGCGCCGCGGAGTCGAGCAGCGCCAGTAGTCGCGCGAGCGGCGTGCGCAATTCGTGCGACACGGCGGCGGTGAAGCCGACGCGCAGTTCCTGGAATGCGTCGTCAGCCATGATGGAGCCAGTATGGCCAAGGTCCTGATCGTCGAGGACGACGAGGTCATCGCGAAGGCGATGGTCCAGCACCTCGTGGCCGCCGGCGACGAGCCGAAGTGGGTCGCGAAGGGCGAGCAGGGGCTCGCGTCGCTCCGGTACGACGCGCCCGAGGTCTGCATCCTCGACCTGATGCTGCCGCAGCGCGACGGCTGGAGCGTGATCGAGAACGCGCGCGCCGAGGGGATCGGCACGCCGATCGTCGTCGTGAGCGCGCGGGGCAGCGAGCACGACCGCGTGCACGCGCTGGAGATCGGCGCCGACGACTACCTCGTGAAGCCGTTCTCGATGGCCGAGCTCGTCGCGCGTGTGCACGCCGCCGCGCGACGCGGCGTCCGCGCACCCGAACCCGCGCGCGGCGAGACGATCGAGATCGAGGAGCTCCGCATCGACCCGCGGGAGGTACAGGCGTACGTGGACGGCGAGAGCTGCAAGCTGACGCCGACGGAGTTCCGGCTGCTCTACCAGCTTGCGCTCGACCGCGACCGGGTCGTGTCGCGCGACGAGCTGCTGCAGAAGCTCTGGGGCCGGCGCGAGTCGCATCGCGACCGCACGGTCGACGTCTTCGTCCGGCGGCTGCGCCAGAAGATCGACCGCCGCGCACCGCGGCATACGTTCATCCAGACGCGGTACGGCGTCGGCTACCGGCTCGAGCCCGTCGCGAAGTAGCTCACGACGCGAGGAGGGCGACGCCGGCCGCGACGAGGACGGCGCCGACGAGGCGGACGGGACCGACGCGCTCGCGCAGCACGGCCGCTGCGAGAAGCGCCGCGATCACGACGCTCGTCTCCCGCACGGCCGACACGGCCGGTGCCGACGCGCGGCGCAGCGCGAGCAGCACGAGCAGGTAGGCCGCGGCCGACAGCACGCCGACGAGCACCGACGACGGCGCGATCGCAGCGCGGACGCGACGCAGGCCGACGACGAGCGGATAGACGAGCGCGGGCGGCAGCATCACGAGCACGAGGTACGAGAACGCGCCGGCGTGCCGGATGCCGTAGCGGTCGATCACGGTGTAGCCGCCGATCACGCTCGCGATCACGAGTCCGAGCGCGACTCCGCGCCCGCCGCGCGCGCCGCGCACGAGCAGGACGCCGAACGCGACGACGAGCACGCCGGCGATCTCGAGCGCCGACGGCGACGCGCCGACGGCGACGACCGCGATCACGAGCGCGGTCACGGGCGCGAGCCCGCGCGCGACCGGGTACACGACGCTGAGCTCGAACCGCCGGTACGCCGCCGCGAGCAGGACGACGTATACGAGCTCGAGCACGCCCGATGCAGCGACGAACGGCCACGCCGCCGCGCGCACCTCCCAGGTCGCGGCCGCGAACGGCGCGCCGACGAGCACGAACGTGGCGACCGCGACCGCCGTCGCAGCCTCCGGGTCGCGCCGGCCGCGCAGCAGGACGTTCCACGACGCGTGCAGGAAGGCGGCGCCGAGCGCCAGCCCGAGCGCGCTGAGCGGCACCTACGAAGCTTCCGTGAAGAGCACGTCGGCGGCCACGAGCCGCCGGCCGCCCTGCTCGTAGACGAGATCGACGACGTCGTTCTGCCGGTACGTCCCCGCGATGCCGAGCAGCATCGAGAGCCAGCGCCACGCGCCGAGCTGTCCTTCCTTCTTCAACGGCCGCTCGAACAGCAGCACGTTGCCCTCGTGGGCGTAGTCCCGCCCCTCGACCTGCGGGACGCCGTTCACGAAGACCTGGAAGTCACCCTGCACGTAGCTCGGAACCTCGACCTGCGCCTGCGGAGCCATCTTCCTAGAATGCCAGCGTGGCGGCGAGCGCCGACGTCATCCCTGCCCGCCCCGCTTGGCACGAAGGGCGCTTCTCGCGCTGGCTGACGACGTCCGACCACAAGGACGTCGGCGCGCTCTCGATCGGGACGGCCCTCGCCTTCTTCGTGCTCGCACTCATCGCGGAGCTGATCATGCACGCGCACACCGCCGCGCGATCGACCGGACCCGGGCACCGCGAGGTCGTCACGCTGCACCTTGCAGCGGCGGCGTTCCTCGTCCTCGTGCCGCTCGTGAACGGCCTGGGGACGTACGTCGTGCCGTTGCAGGTCGGCGCGCGGAGGTCGGCGCTGCCACGCGTCATGGCATTCGCCTACTGGCTCTACGCGCTCGGCGGCGTGACGCTCACGATCGCGTTCTTCCACGCCGGCACGGGACGCTGCGGCTGGGCGTGCGACGCGCCGCTGACGAGCGCAGCCGGCCGCGGCCACACCGGCGACCTGTGGCTGCTCGCGCTGCTCATGCTCGCGGTCGCGGCAACGATCTCCGCCTTCGCCGTCGTCGCGACGATCCGCACGCAGCATGCCGACGGGATGACGGCAAGCCATCGCGCGCCGTTCACGCGGGCGTTCGGTCTCTACGCGGTCCTCCTGATGGTGTCCGCGCTCTTCGCCGCCGTCGTAGCGACGCTCTTGCTGCTCGACCGGCACGGTGCGCCGGACTTCGGCGCGACGACGACGCGCCACCTCTCCTGGTCGTTCGGCTACCCGGAGCTCGCAGTGCTCCTGATCCCCGCCGGCGCGATCGTCGCCGAGGTGTGGCGCACGCTGAGCAACGAGAGGCGCGCGGCGCAGAGCCCGTACGCGGCCGGAACACTTGCGATCGCTGCGGTCGGCGTCGTCCCGATCGGCGTGCTCGGATTGATCGCCCTGCCGAGCGACGGCTCAGCGGTGCTTGCGGTCGCGGTCGACACGGCGCTGGTCGCGATCGTGCTCTCGCTCTTTGCGGGCCTGCTCTACTGGTGGCCGAAGCTGTTCGGCCGCCTGCTCGACGAGCAGCTCGCGGTCGAGACCTGCTTCTTCGTCGTCATCGGTCTGCTCGTCGCGACCGTTCCGCTCTTCGTCGGCAGTGGGCGCGGCGACTACACGTATCCGCATTTCGCTTCGTGGGACACGCGCGCGGAGACGTCGGTCGTCGGGCTCGCGACGTTCGCGTTCGGCGTCCTCCTCTTCCTCTTCAACGTCCTGCGCGCGCACGCTTTGCGGCTCGGCCCGCGCGCGGGGAACGACCCGTGGCGCGGTGACACTCTCGAGTGGTACATGACTTCGCCGCCGCCGCGCTGGAACTTCGCGCGCGTGCCGCCGGTGACGAGCTCGACGCCCCTGCGCGACCTGCGGCGCAACCTGGAGGAGCGCGGTGAGCTCTAGCGCGAGCGGAGCCTGGCTGCGCCTGACCGGACTGGCCGCCGCCGCGGCGACGCTCGTCGCCGTGGTCTCGGGCGCCGCGGGATTCGACCACCGGCAGCTCTCCGCGATCGCGGTGCCGCCGCTCGTCGCACTCGTCCTCGCAGGCCGCTTCGCGCGGCGACGGCTGCTCGCGCCGTCGCTCGTCGCGCTCGTCCTCTTCGGCACGGCGGCGCTCGTCACCGGCGAGGTCGCCCACGTCGCGCTCGCGTCGCTCGCCTTCGCGGCGAGCGCCGTCGCCTGCGCGCAGACCTTCCGCGGCGAGGAGATCGCGGCCGGGGCGTGGCGCGACTACGTCACGCTGACGAAGCCGCGCATCATGACGCTGCTACTGCTCACCGGCGCCTGCGGCATGGTCGTCGGGGCGCGCGGGCTGCCGTCGCTCGGCTCGTTCGTCGCGGCGATGACGGGCCTGGCGCTCGCGTGCGGGGGCGCAAGCGCGCTCAACCACGTCCTCGACGCGGACATCGACAGGCTGATGGGGAAGCGGACCGAGAAACGACCGGTCGCTGCGGGCCGGATCGAGCCGGGCCGCGCGCTCGAGTTCGGGCTGACGTTGTCCGCGTTCTCGTTCGTCCTGCTCGCGAGCACCGTCAACGTCTTGACGGCGGCGCTCGCACTCGCGGGGAACCTCTTCTACGTGCTCGTCTACACGCGGCTGCTGAAGCGCTCGACGCCGCAGAACATCGTGATCGGCGGCGCCGCCGGCGCGGTCCCGCCCGTCGTCGGGTGGGCGGCGGCGACGGGAAACCTCGCATTGCCGGCGCTGTTCCTGTTCCTGATCGTCTTCTTCTGGACGCCGCCGCACTTCTGGGCGCTCGCGCTGCTGATCAAGGACGCGTATGCAGAAGCTCGAGTGCCGATGCTGCCGGTCGTCAAGGGCGAACGCGAGACACTGCGGCAGATCGTCCTCTACACCCTCGTGTTGATCGCGATGACGCTCGTCCCGTTCGCGTGGGGGACGTTCGGTGTCCTCTACGCGGTCGCTGCGCTCGTGCTCGGGCTCGTGTTCCTCGCGCTCGCACTGCGGTTGCGGCGCGAGCCCTCGCGTGCCCGGGCCGCGCTCCTCTTCCACTACTCGCTCCTCTATCTCGCGCTCCTGTTCGTCGCGATGGCGATCGACGTCGTCTGACGGACGGCATCTGGATCACGCAGATTCCCGAGCCGGGCGACGGCGTGCGGCTCGCCGTCAAGGACCTGTTCGACACCGCGGGAATCACGACGACGTACGGCTCGATCCTCTTCGCCGACCACGTGCCGACCGAGAGCGCCGACGTCGTCCGCAGGCTCGAGGCGGCCGGCTACGCGAACGTCGGCAAGACGAACCTGCACGAGTTCGCGTACGGCGTCACGTCGATGAACCCGCACTTCGGCTGGGTCCCGAACCCGATCGCGCCCGGACGGATCGCCGGCGGCTCGAGCGGCGGCTCGGCGGCCGCGCTCGCCGCAGGACTCGCGGACGCGGCGCTCGGCAGCGACACGGGCGGCTCGATCCGCATCCCGTCGGCGTACTGCGGCATCGTCGGGTTCAAGCCGACGTTCGGGCTCGTCTCGCTCGACGGCTGCTGGCCGCTCGCGCCGAGCTACGACCACGCGGGCCCGATGGCGCGCGACGTCGCGACATGCGTCGCGATGCTCGAGACGCTCGCCGACGACTTCGTGCCGGCGACCGCAGAGCTCGCGGACCTGCGCGTCGCGGTCGCGTGGACGGACGAGGCGGAGCCCGGCGTCGGCGCGCGCGTCGAGGAAGCCGCCGCCCACTTCACGGACCGGGAACGGCTCGAGTTCCCTCGCGCGCGAGACCACCTGAAGGTCTTCCTGCGCGAGGTCGCCGAAGTGCACGAGACGCTCTTCGCCGAGCATCCCGAGGCATACGGCGAGGACGTCGCGTGGAAGCTCCGCAACCTCTGCTTCACGGTCACCGACGCGGAGTTCGCGGCCGGCGAGCGCGCACGCGCCGAGCTGCGGGAGGAAGCGGAACAGCTGCTCGACGGCTTCGACCTGCTCCTGACGCCCACGCAGGGTCACGTCGCGCCGACGTACGCGGAGGTGCTCGACGACGACAACCGCGTCCGGGTCTCGAGCACCCGCTTCACGAACCCGTTCAACGCACTCGGCTGGCCGGCGCTCGCGCTGCCGTGCGGCACCGCGGAGCACGGGCTGGCGGCGTCGATCCAGATCGTCGGCCGCGCAGGCGACGACGCGCTCGTGCTCGCGGCGGGCGCCTCCCTCGAACGAGTTATCACTCGTTCGAGGGACAACTAGACCCGCCGCGAAGCCGATTCCAAGCGCAGAGCCATGCGCCTCTCTCGCTTTGCCGCTGCCGCTTTCCTCTCGCTGCTCGTCGCCTCCGGCGCGACCGCCGCGACGCGGACCGCTGCCGCGACGCTCGCCGCTCCCCAAGACGTCCACGGGTTCCTGCTCCGCGCCGACGAGCCCTCGGCGGACACCTTCACACGCACGCCGTCCTTTGCGTGGAAGCCGGTCGCCGGTGCGGCGCGCTACCAGTTCCAGCTCGCGACCGCGCGGACGTTCGCGTCGGGCGCGCTCCTGTACGCGACGAACAAGCTCACGTCACCGGCCGTCTCGCTGCCGATCGCGCTGCCGTGGATCACGGGCACGCCGTACTCGCTGTACGCCCACGTGCGGGCGGTCGCACCGGACGGCACGACGGGACCGTGGAGCGACTCGTTCGGGTTCAACATGCGCTGGTCGTCGCTGCCGACGCCGCTCACGGCGCCTGCCGGATTGATTCGCTGGACGAGCGTGGACGGCGCGACGGCGTACGACGTCTGGTACCTCGACGCGAATCCGCAGAAAATCTTCCGGACGCGCACGAACGTCGCGGACGAGCGCGAGTACTACACGTTCCACACGCAGGCGTCCTTCACGGGTGTCGTGCACTGGCGGATCCGCGCGGAGCGCGCGCTCGGCGGCCTGTCGAACGGCAAGAGCAAGAACGGCCTCCCCGCAGTGTCGTACGGACCGTGGAGTCCCGTCTACACCACGACGAACCCCGCGTCGGCGACGGGCCTGCTGGCGGCGATCGAGACGATCTCCGACAACGTGTCGACGGCTGCGAAGCCCGCTGCGCACCACCTGATGCCCGCGTTCGTCTTCGCCGGCGACACCGATCCGGCGGGCAACAGGGTGAATCTCTACCGCGTCTACGTCTCGACCGACCGGGATTGCGTCAACGTCGTCTTCCGCGGCGCGATCGTCGGCGGTCCCGCGTACGCGCCGCGCCTCACCGGTCCGCTTTCGCTCCCGCAGAGCATCGTCGGCGTCACGAACGCGGCGACCGAGTGGCTGGGCGACGGCAGCGAAGGCGCCACCTTCACCGCGGACCACCAGCACTTCGACCCGAACGAGGCGCTTCCCGTCGACCCGGACCCGCTCCAGAGCGGCGAGGACGACTCGCCGTCGACCGGGGACGACGGCACGACAACCGGAACGCCGACCACGACCCCCGGCACGACGACCGGCACCGGTACGACGGGCAACGGCGCGTTCCCGCCCGCGACGCTCGCGCTCGACCAGTCGCTCATCGGGCCGCCGGTCGACCTCTGGGACACCGATTGGCCGACTGGCCGCTACTTCTGGACCGTCGTCCCGGTGGGGACCTACTCGCAGGCGGCCGTCAACACGACGCTCGGCGCTGCCGCGCTCGCCGGCGCGACGACGATCACGCTCGGCGCGGCGTCGCAGCTGCTCGTGGGCGACACGCTCTCGATCGGCACGGGCCCGAACCTCGAGAGCGTCACGGTCTCCGCGATCAGCGGGACGAGCGTGTCGGTTTCGCCCGGACTCGCTTTCACGCACGGCGCGGGCGAGTCGGTCGTCAGGCTCGGAGGCAACGTCGAGTACCGCGACCTCGAGCTGCCGCAGGACGCCTGCGCGGCCGGCCGCGTACTCTCGTTCGGCAAGACGAGCGAGCCCGCGACGACCGCGAACGCGAGCCGCGCGCCCTTCGTCTCGGGTCTGTCGCCGACCGGCAGGCTCGTCTCCGCGACGACGACGACGCCCGCGTTCTACGGCGCACCGCTCGTCTCGTGGCAGCCGGCGCTCGGCGCGGGCGCGTACGAGGTGCAGTGGAGCACGACGCGCTACCCGTTCAAGCTCGCGGCGACGCCGATCCTCACCTACGGCACGTCGGCGACGCTGCCGCTCACCCCCGGCAAATGGTGGTACCGGGTGCGCGGCCTCAACCTCGGCCTGCCGGGCGGCGCGAGGGCGATGGGCTGGTCCGACGCGGTCGGCATCGTCGTCGCGAAGCCGAAGTTCACCGTCGTCGGCAAGTAGCGCCGTAGCGGATCAGCGAAGTCCCCGATGGTGCGCGGACCTCTCTGGGCTGCGGCGGCCTAGACGAACCTCGTCACGAGGACGCGGCCCGAACTGCGGCCTCGTAGACGAGGTCGCGCGTGTACGTGTCGAGCTCGTCCGAGAGGAGGTCGGAGGAGAGCGGCGGCTCGCCGGGCGGCGCGTCGATCGCCTCGCCGTCCACGTACACCCAGAGCAGCGCGTCGGCCGGCTCGTGCTCGAGCGCGACGTCGTGGCCGAGCCGCGAGCGCAGCCAGCCCGCGAGCAGGAGCGCCTGCGCGTGCGTCGCGCGCACCGAGGTCTCACGCGCTTCGAACGGCCAGGCGTTCGCGAGCTCGCGCCGCCAGCGCTGCGTGCGCGCCCACGCGATGTCCGAGATCGCCGCGACGTCGAACCGCTTCGCCAGCTCCCCGTAGCCTCGTGACAACTCGTCGTCCGGCCATTCGGTCGAGTCGACGATCAGCCTGTCGACGACGCCCAGGACCTCGTCGAAGACGTCGTCGAAGGGCGGCAGTCCGCGCCAGCGGCAGAAGACGGGCAGGTCGGCGACGAGCAGCGGCACGATCACGCTTGCCGGGTGGCGTGCGCGCTCACCGTTGAGCCGCACGCGGATCACCTCCGCGCAGACCGCCTTCTCGCCGTACGCGAAGCACTGCACGCTCGCGTCCATGTCGAGCCCGTCGTCGTCATCGCGATGCGGGAAGAGGAGGATCGTCCGCGACGGATGCCGTTCGGCGAGCCCGGCGAGCGTGCGCTCGGCCGCCTCCTCCCACTCGCGCGGCACCCACGCGAGATGCGTCATCACCGAGGTGCGCAGGTTCGGCGGCTGCCCGGGCTCGGTGGACGCGTCGCGCAACTCCGCGAGGTCGCGCTCGATCTCGGCGACTGAGGCGGCGGCCATCAGTGGCGTCTCCACGAGCGGCCGTCGCGCTGGATCAGCTCGTTGGCCGAGGCCGGCCCCCACGTCCCGGCGGGATAGTTGGGGAAGGCGGGCCGGTCGCGCTGCCACGCCGCGATGATCGCGTCGACGAGCGACCACTGCTCCTCGACCTCGTCCGTCCGCGTGAACAGCGTCGCGTCGCCGAGCATCGCGTCGAGGATCAATCGCTCGTACGCCTCGGGCAGGCCGGTGCGGAACGCGCCGCCGTAGAGAAAGTCCATGTGAACCGTGCGGATCTGCATGCCGGCGCCCGGCACCTTCGCGCCGATCGCGAGCGACACGCCCTCGTCCGGCTGCACGTGCACGACGAGGACGTTCGGCCGCAGGCCTTCAGTGGCCGACTCCTCGAAGGGCGGGTGCGGCGCGCTCTTGAACTGAATCGCGATCGCCGTCTCGCGCCGCGCGAGCCGCTTCCCCATCCGCACGTAGAACGGCGTGTCGGCCCAGCGCCAGTTGTCGACGTACAGCTTCGCGGCGATGTACGTGTCCGTCATCGAGTCCGGCGCGACGCCCTGCTCCTCCCGGTATCCCGCAACCTCCTCGCCCTCGACGTAGCCGCGTCCGTACTGCCCGCGGACGACCGACTTCGGCCCCGGCGTGTGAAGCGCGCGCAGCACCTTCACCTTCTCGTTGCGCACCTGTTCGGACGTGAAGTCGATCGGCGGCTCCATCGCGGTCAGCGCGAGCAGTTGCAGGAGGTGGTTCTGGAAGATGTCGCGGATAGCGCCCGCCTGCTCGTAGAAGCCGGACCGTCCTTCGATGCCGATCGACTCGGCGACGGTGATCTGTACGTGGTCGACGAACTGCCGGTTCCAGATCGGCTCGAAGATGCCGTTCGAGAACCGCAGAGCCAGCATGTTCTGGACGGTCTCCTTGCCGAGGTAGTGGTCGATTCGGAAGATCTCGCGCTCGTCGAAGTGCTCCATCAGCAGCTCGTTCAGCTCGCGCGCCGACGCGAGGTCGTGGCCGAACGGCTTCTCGATCACGAGCCGGGTCCATCCCTCCGCGCTGCGCCGCTCCCCGAGCTCGTGGACGAGCGTCGCAATCGCGCTCGGCGGGACCGCGAAGTAGTAGAGCCGGTTGCCGCCGGTGCCGCGCTCCTCGTCGAGCTGCGTCAGGCAGCGGCCGAGGCGGTCCTCGCCGGCGTCCGCCGCGAAGTCAGTAGCGATGTAGCGCGTGCCTTCGGCGAGGCCGTCCCACACGTCCTGCCGGAACGGATCGCGCGCGAACTCCTTGACGGCGTCGCACATCGCGTCGCGGAACTCGTCGTCGGACATCTCGCTGCGTGCGACGCCGACGATCGCGAACTGCTGCGGCAGCAGGCGGCGGTAGGCGAGCGAATAGAGCGCGGGAAACAGCTTGCGCTTCGTCAGGTCGCCCGACGCACCGAAGATGACGAACGCGCACGGGTCCGGCGTGCGGCGGACGTGCAGGCCTTCGAGGAGCGGGTTCTCCTCGGTGACGGTCATTCGCTTCGCACGGCGTGGCCGCCGAACTCGTTGCGCAGCGCCGCGGTGATCTTCGCGGCGAAGGACTCGTCGATGCGCGACGCGAAGCGCGCGTAGAGCGCCGCGGTGATCACCGGCACCGGCACGTTCTCCGCGATCGCCTCCGCGATCGTCCAGCGGCCCTCGCCGGAGTCCTCGACGTATCCCTTGATCTTGGGCAGGTCGTTGCCGCCCTTCTCGAGCGCGTCGTGCAGCAGGTCGAGCAGCCACGAGCGGACGACCGAGCCGTAGCGCCAGATACCGGAGATCTCGGCGAGGTCGAGCTCGAACTCGGACTTCGCCATCACCTCGAAGCCTTCGGCGTACGCCTGCATGAGTCCGTACTCGATTCCGTTGTGCACCATCTTCACGAAATGGCCCGCGCCGCTCGGGCCGACGTGCGCATATCCGTCCTCCGGTGCGAGATCGGTGAAGACCGGCTCGAGCCGCCGCACCGCCTCGTCGTCGCCGCCGACCATCAGGCAGTAGCCGTTCTTCAATCCCCAGATCCCGCCGGAGACGCCGGCGTCGACGAAGGCGATGCCCTCCTCGTTCGCCTCGACGTAGCGGCGCTGCGAGTCGCGGAAGTTCGAGTTGCCGCCGTCGACGATCGTGTCGCCCGCGTCCCCGAGCTCCAGCAAGCGCCGGAATGTGTCCTCGGTCGGCGCCCCCGCGGGGATCATCAGCCAGAACGCCCGCGGCGTGTCGAGCTGGTCGCGCAGCTCCTCGAGCGACGTCGCCGTTCGCGTTTCGCTGTGGCGGTCGAAGGTCTTCATGTCGTGACCGCGCTCGCGCAGGCGGATCGTCATGTTGCCGCCCATCCGCCCGAGGCCGATCATCCCGAGCTGCATCAGATGTGGATCCTCGCCACTCGCCGGCCGCGTTCCTTCAGCGACTCGAAGTCGCCCTGAGCCTGTGCCCGGATCAGACGCGCGAAGCCGAACTTCTGCCCCGGGATCGACAACTCATCACCCGTTTCGTCAACTACTTGCAAGAAGAGGCCGGTGTTCGGGCCGCCCTTGTGGAACTGGCCGGTCGAATGGAGGTAGCGCGGCCCGAAGCCGTGCGTGACGACGTGGCCGCCCGCGCGCGCGCGCTCGACGAGCTCGTCGAGCTCGGGGATGCGCGTCGGGTCGACGAACGCCTGGATGCAGACGTAGTCGCCGTCGCGCGCCTGCGCGAGCAGCTCGTCGAGCGAGCCTTCCGTTTGCAGCTCGGCGTCGCCGTCCGCAAGCACCTCGTTCGTCTTGTCCTTCGCCGCCTGCACGTCGGGCTGATCGAACGGATTGATGCCCAGTAGCGACCCGGCGACCGCGACGGCGAACTCCCAGCGGAAGAATTCCTGCCCGAGCTCGTACGGGCCCGGCAGCGCGACGTCCTCCTGCAGCTCGGCGCGCGGGTCGTCGGGCGCCGGCAGGATCCCCTTTCCCTGCTTGCCGGTCGACTCGGCGACGAGCTGCTCGACCCAGAGGCCGAAGCCCGCCGGATTCGAGGTGAGGCCGACGCTCGCCGCGGACGCGAGCCGCAGGCCGAGCTCGAGCCCGGGATTTCCGTCCGCGAAGCGGCAGGCTTCGCGCATCTCCACCGCGCGCTCGAGCAGTCGCGTCGCATCGACGCCCATCAGCACGGCCGGAACGACCCCGAAAGGCGACAGCGCCGAGTAGCGGCCGCCGATCGTCGGCTCGCCGTGGAAGACGCGCAGGAAGTCCTTCTCGCGCGCGAGCTCCTCCAGCTCGGAGCCGGGGTCGGTGATCGCGGCGAACTGGCCGCGGCGCGCGAGGAAGTAGGCGGTGTGCGAGCGCGTCTCGAGCGTCGTGCCCGACTTCGACGCGGAGAGGAACAACGTCCGCTCAGGGTCGATGCGCGACTCGAGTGCGCGAATCGCCTTCGGATGAGTCGTGTCGAGCACGTGGAACCGCTCCGCGGAGAACGCGCGCCGCACCACCTCCGGTGCGAGCGACGAGCCACCCATCCCGAGCACGACGACGTCGTCGATCGCGCCGGCTGAGACGACGTCGTTCGCGAACGCCAGAACCTCTTCGAGCTGCTCCTGCATCCGCAGCGGCTCGTCGAGCCAGCCGAGCCACCGCGCCTCGTCGGCGCCGGTCCAGACGGTCGGGTCCCGCTCCCAAATCCGCTCGACGAGGTCCGTCGCGACGGTCACGCCGCTGCCAGGACCTCGCGCTTCTCCGCGATGCCGCGCTTCAGCTCTTCGAACGAATCGCTGAACTTCTGCACGCCCTCGCGCTCCAGCGTCCACGATACGTCGTCGTAGTCGAGCCCCGCCTCGCGGAGGTCGTCGAACAGCTTGCGCGCCTCGTCGAGACCCTGCTCGAGCGTGTCGGCGACGACGCCGTGGTCCTGGAACGCCACGATCGTCTCCTCCGGCATCGTGTTGACGGTGTCCGGGCCGATCAGCTCCTCGACGTAGAGCACGTCTCGGTATGCCGGGTTCTTCGTCGACGTCGAGGCCCAGAGGCAGCGCTGCAGGCTCGCGCCCTTCGCCGCGAGCGCGTCCCAGCGGTCGCCTGAGAAGACGCGCTTGCAATTCTGGTACGCGAGCTTCGCGTTCGCGACCGCGAGCTTTCCCTGAAGGTCTGTGCGACCGATTTTCTCCAGCCGCTTGTCCGCCTCGGTGTCGACGCGCGACACGAAGAACGACGCGACGGAATGGACCGTCGAGACGTCGCCGCCGCTCTCGGCGAAGCGCTCGAGGCCGCGGAGATACGCCTCCATCACCTCCTTGTGCCGCTCGAGCGAGAAGATCAGCGTCACGTTCACGTTGCGGCCGGCGGCGATCGACTCCTCGATCGCCTCGACGCCGGGCTTCGTCGCTGGGATCTTCACGTAGAGGTTCGGCTTCGCGATCCACTCGTGCAGGCGCGTCACCTCGGTGATCGTCGCGTCGCGCTCGTCAGCGAGCGTCGGGTCGACCTCCCACGAGACGTAGCCGTCGGTGCCGCCGGTCGCGTCCCACACCGGCCGCAGCAGGTCGCACGCCTCCTCGATGTCGACGGCGGAAAGCGCGAGGAAGATCTCCTTCTCGTCGCGCTCGTGCCCCAGCAGCTCCTTCAGCTGCTCGTCGTAGTGATCGCCCTCGGCGATCGCCTTCTGGAAGATCGTCGGGTTGGACGTGACGCCCGCGACGGCGTCGCGCTCCATCATCCGCGCGAGCTTGCCGCTGTGCAGCAGCTGGCGGGAGAGGTAGTCGAGCCAGACGCTCTGGCTGTGCTCGTTCAGCTCCTGAAGTCTCGTCTTAGGCATTCGCTCGCTCCATCTCCTCCACTTTCTCCAATCGTCTGATGTAGCGCTCTTCCGCTACGAACGTCGCGTTCACGAACGTGCGCACGAGCTCGGCGGCGAGCTCTGCGCCCACCACTTCACTTCCCAGGCAGAGCACGTTCATGTCGTCGTGCTCTACCACGGGGGAACCCGTGGTTCCCCCGTGAACCCCCTCCTTCTTGCCGTGCCATCGCACTACCCACTTGGGCTCCCGCCGGGCAAAGCCCGGCTCCGCCCGCGACGGAAGACGGTTTTTCATACGCGCGCGTTCTCCATTTCCGCAACCTTCGCGAGTCGCCGAACGTAGCGTTCGCCGCCATCAAAGCGAGCCGTGATAAACGCACGAACGAGTTCGGCAGCCAATGCCGCTCCGATGACTTCCGATCCGAGACACAGCACGTTCATGTCGTCGTGCTCGACGCCTTGGTGGGCCGAGTACGTGTCGTGGCAGATCGCAGCGCGGATCCCGGTCAGCTTCGAGGCGGCGACCGACGCGCCGACGCCCGAGCCGCACACGAGCACGCCGCGCTCGGCCGATCCGGACCGGATCGCGTCGCCGACCTCCCGCGCCTTGTCGGGGTAGTCGATCCGCGGCTCGGGCGCGTCTGTACCCAGATCGAGGACGTCGTGGCCGTCGAGCGCGGCGAAAACGACATCGCGAAGCTTGACTCCACGATGGTCGAAAGCAACGGCTATCCGCATGCCGCTACGTTACCCCCCGCCCGGTTCGTAGACTCCTCTGCATGACGGAGCCCGAGCTGTGGCGCGAGCTTGGCCAGCAGCTGCGCGTCGATTCGATCCGCGCCGCCGCCGGCCCGAAGTCCGGCCATCCGACCTCGTCGATGTCGGCTGCCGACTTGATGGCGGTGCTGCTCGCAAAGTACCTCCACTACGACTTCGACGACCCGGAGAGCCCGCGCAACGACCACCTGATCTTCTCGAAGGGCCACGCATCGCCGCTCCTCTACTCCGTCTACAAGGCGGCCGGCGCGATCACGGACGAGGAGCTGCTGACGTTCCGCAAGCTCGGCTCGCGACTCGAGGGACACCCGACGCCGAAGATCCCGTGGGTGGACGTCGCGACCGGGTCGCTCGGACAGGGACTGCCGATCGCCGTGGGCGTCGCGCTCGCCGGCAAGCGGCTCGACCGGCTGCCGTACCGCGTCTGGTGCCTCTGCGGCGACAGCGAGCTCGCCGAGGGCTCGATGTGGGAGGCCGTCGAGCATGCGGCGTACATCGGGCTCGACAACCTCGTCGCGATTCTCGACATCAATCGCCTCGGCCAGCGCGGCGAGACGATGCACGGCTGGGATCTCGCCTCGTACACGCGCCGGCTCGAGGCGAACGGCTGGGCGGCGATCGAGGTCGACGGTCACGACGTCGAGGCGATCGACCGCGCGTACGAGGAAGCGGTCGGCACGACGGGCCGTCCGACCGCGATCGTCGCGCGCACGCTGAAGGGAAAGGGCGTGAAGGCGGTCGAGAACCAGCCGGGTCAGCACGGCAAGGCGCTCGACGACCCGGAGGAGTCGATCGCGGAGCTGGGCGGCGAGCGCAACATCCGCGTCGACGTCGCGAAGCCGCAACGCGAGCGCGAGCCGCACGTCTTCGAGACGACGGCGCTCGAGCTGCCGCGCTACGAGCTCGGTTCTGAGGTCGCTACTCGGAAGGCTTATGGCGACGCGCTGCTCGCGCTCGGTCGCGCGAACGGAAAGGTCGTCGCGCTCGACGGCGAGGTCTCCAACTCGACCTATGCCGAGTTCTTCGCGAAGGAGATCCCGGAGCGGTATTTCGAGATGTACATCGCCGAGCAACAGCTCGTCGCCGCGGCCGTCGGGCTGCAGGTGCGCGGCTGGCGGCCTTTCGCATCGACGTTCGCCGCGTTCTTCACACGCGCCTACGACTTCGTCCGCATGGCGGCGATCTCGCAGGCGACGATGGCGCTGAGCGGCTCGCACGCCGGCGTGTCGATCGGCGAGGACGGGCCGTCGCAGATGGCGCTCGAGGACCTCGCGATGTTCCGGGCGGTGCACGGGTCGACCGTGCTCTATCCGTCGGATGCGAACCAGGCCGCGAAGCTCGTCGCCGCGATGGCGGAGCTCGAAGGGATCTCGTTCATCCGCACGACGCGCGGCAACACGCCGGTCATCTACGACGCCGGCGAGGAGTTTCCGATCGGCGGCGCGCGCGTCGTACGCGAAGGCGACGACGTGACGCTTGTCGGCGCCGGCATCACGCTGCACGAAGCGTTGAAAGCGGCGGACGCACTCGACGGCGAAGGCGTGTCGGCGCGCGTGATCGATCTCTACTCCGTGAAGCCGGTCGACGCCGACACGCTGCGCGAGGCGGTCGAGGCCACGCAAGGGCGGCTCGTCGTCGTCGAGGACCACTGGCCCGAAGGCGGCCTCGGCGAAGCGGTGCTCGCCGCGCTCGCGGGCGAGGAGCTCGCGTTCGCGCACCTCGCCGTCCGCGAGATGCCCGGCTCGGGCAAGCCGGCCGAGCTGCTCGCGGCCGCGGGGATCGACGCGGATCGAATCGCCGCGGCCGCGAGGCAGCTCGTCTCGGCCGGCGTATCGGCTTAGCCCTTAGCCCGGGCTCACCACCAGCGCGCTGCCGCCGCCGCGGCGCACCGGCTCCGCGGCCGCGAGCAACCGACCGCCGCCGAGGAACTCGATGCCGGTCGCGGCGCCGATCTCGCCGCCGTTCGAGAACAGGTGGCCGCGCGTCTCGAGCAGGGCACGCAGCGGCGACGCGAGGAACGCCGGCTCGGCGCTCGTCCGCGTCGTGTTGCGCTGGCTCGCGCGCGGGTCGGCGATCGCGTCCGGCAGCGACATGTGCTCGTCGAGCCGGTCGAACAGGATCTGCAGGACGGTCGTGATGATCGTCGAGCCGCCCGGCGAGCCGAGCGCGAGGAACGGCTGTCCGTGGTCGAGCACGATCGTCGGCGACATCGAGCTGCGCGGCCGTTTGCCGCCCTCGACGCGGTTCGGATGCGTCAGCGAGTCGTAGTTGAAGTCCGTCAGCTCGTTGTTCAGCAGGAAGCCCCAGCCCGGCACGACGAGCGCCGAGCCGCCGGTCGACTCGATCGTGAAGGTGTACGAGACGACGTTCCCCCACGTGTCAGCCGTCGTGAGATGCGTCGTCGTCTCCGACTGCGTTGCCGTCGCGGCTGCCTCGCCCGTCACGTACGGGTAGGGGTTGCCGGGCGCCACGACCGGCGGGTTGGCGGCCGTCGGCTGGATCAGCGCGCGCCGCTCGGCCGCGTAGCCGTCCGACAGCAGACCGCTCAGCGGCACGTCGAAGTACGCGGGATCGGCGAGATAGGCGTTGCGGTCGGCGAACGAGTAGCGCGACGCCTCGAGGAAGTAGTGGAACGCCTCGTCGCGCGTCATCCCCGAAAGCGGATAGCCCTCGAGGATGTTGAGCGCTTCGCCGACGGTCGAGCCGCCGCTCGACGGCGGTCCCATCGAGTACACGTCGAGGTCGCGGTAGCCGACGTGCGTCGGCGCACGTTCAGGCGCCGCGTAGTCGCGCAGGTCGCGCGTCGTCATCACGCCCGGCCGGAAGACGTGGTTCGCGGTCGGCGCGACCGGCGGGTTATCGACGGTCGTGACGAGCGCGTCCGCGATCGCGCCGCGGTAGAAGCCCTTGAGCCCAAGATGCCCGATCCGGTCGTAGGCGTTCGCGAGCTCGGGGTTCGTGAAGACGGTGCCGATGTCGCGTGGCGTCCCGTCGGGATCGAGGAAGAGCGCCGCTGTCGCGGGCACGTCGTCGAAGTAGTCGCGCACGGCGTTCACCTGGTCGAACCACGTCTTGTCGATCGCGTAGCCGTTTCGCGCGACGGCCATCCCGGGCTCGAGCACGTCGGCGAGCGACATCGTCCCGTACTTGTCGAGCGCCTCGACCCACGTCGCGACGGTGCCGGGGACGCCCACCGACATGCCGCTGAAGCGCGCGTCGTTGAACGGTAGCGGCGCCCCGTTCTCCCAGAACGAGGTCGGCGTCATCGCCGCCGTCGCCTTCTCGCGGCCGTCGATCGTCGTGACGTCGCCGCCCGCGGTGCGGATCACCATGAAGCCGCCGCCGCCGATCCCGCACGAGAAGGGCTCGGTCACGCCGAGAACCCCTGCGGCCGCGACTGCAGCGTCGATCGCGTTGCCGCCGGCTTTCAGCGTGTCGATCGCCGCCTGCGTAGCGAGCGTCTCGACGCTCGCGGCGGCACCGCCCGTCCCTTCCGACGTCGGCGGTCCCGACGGCGCGACGGCTGCGGACGCGACGGTTCCGAAAACGAGCGCGACGGCAATCGCCGCCGCGACGAAGAAGCGCATTCCTCTGCGGCGCATGGCCCCCCTCCTGGGCTCGAGTGCCGCGAGGTTAACGGATCGAGCTCAGCCGACGCGGAGCAGCGCGAGCCGCAGCGCTTCCTGCAACGCCGACAGCTTGAAGGGCTTCTCGAGGTAGACGACCGGCCCGAGTCCGAAGCTCTGCGCCGGGTAGATGCTCGCGCAGACGATCGGGAGATCCGGCCGCTGCCCGCGCAGCTCGAGCGCCAGCGTCAGCTCGTGGGAAGAGCCCGGTTCGACGAGCACGGCGTCGACCCGCGGCAGCTCGGCGAGGCCGTTGCCGTTCACGAACGCGGCCGTGTAGCCGAGGCGGCTCACCGCACGCTCGTAGAGCGACCGGACTTCGGCGTCCGGTTCGAGGATCAGGACCGTGCCCACTGCGTGACTATCGCCGTTCGCGGTCGCACTTGCACGGGGAATGCGGTATGGAAGAGGTATGAGCCGCGAATCGATTCTCGTCGTCGACGACGAGGAGGACATCCGCATCCTGCTCGGCGAGCTCCTCGGCCGGGCCGGCTACCAGGTCGCCGCGGCCGCGAACGGCCAGGAGGCGCTGCGGCTGCTCTTCGCGAAGCCGCCGGCGCTCGTCCTGCTCGACGTCGCAATGCCGGAGCTCGACGGCTGGGCGACGCTCTCGCGCATCCGCGAGGTCAGCGACGTCCCCGTGATCATGGTGACCGCGCGCGGCGAGGAGCTCGAGCGCGTCCGCGGGCTTCAGGCCGGCGCCGACGATTACGTCACGAAGCCGTTCGGCCGCCAGGAGCTGCTCGCGCGCATCGAGGCGCTCCTCCGGCGAACGAAGACGCGCGAGCCGACGCGCGAGCACTACGCCGACGGCTTCCTCGAGATCGACTACCCGAACCGCGCGGTGAAGGTGCGTGGTGAGGACGTAAAGCTGACGCCGCTGGAATTCCGGCTGCTCGGCGCGTTCGTCGACAACCCGAACCAGGTGCTGTCGCGCGACCAGCTGCTCGAGCTCGTGTGGGGCGACCGCCGCGGCGTGCTCGCCGAGCAGGTGAAGATCTACGTCGGGTATCTCCGAAAGAAGCTCGGCATCGCCGAGAACGAAGGTCCGATCGAGACGGTCCGCGGCTTCGGCTACCGCTACAACAAGACCTAGTGCCCCTTCCAGTAATGCTGCCGAGCTTCTCGGTCGCGAGCACCAAGCGATGCAAGGACGCAGGGAGCCCCAATAGCCGAAGCTATTGGGGCGACCGAGGACGCGGCAGCGCGCCGCGTGATCGCGGGCGAGAAGCCGGCGTGTATTGCTGGATGGGGCACTAGATACCGGGAAGGACGACCGTGAACGTCGTGCCCGCGCCGACGGCGCTCTCGACCTCGATCGCGCCCCCGTGCGCTTCGGCGATCGCCTTCGAGATCGCCAGCCCGAGGCCCGTGCCCGGGACGTGCTTCTCGCCGGCGCCGCGCGTGCGGTAGAAGCGCGTGAAGAGCTGCGGCAGCTCCTCCGGCGAGATCCCCGAGCCCGTGTCGGCAACGGCGAGCTGCACACGGCCGTCCCGCGCGTGTGCTCGGACCTCGACCCTGCCGCCGCGCGGCGTGAACTTGATCGCGTTCGAGAGGAGGTTGTCGACGAGCTGCGCGAGCCGCGCACGGTCGCCCAGCATCGGCGCCCCGCGGTCCGCGTGGAGCACGAGCAACAGCCCGGCCTCCTCCGCCGAAGGCCGGCTTGCCTCGACCGCCTCCGCGGCGATCTCGACGACGTCGACGTCTGTCCACTCGAGCCGCATCGTCCCCGCGTCGAGCTGCGCGATCAGCAGCAGATCGCCGACGAGGCGCAGCAGCCGCTCGGCGTTCCGCTCGACGATCCCGAGGAAGCGCTGCTGGTCGCGCGTCAAGTCGCCGCCCTCGCCGGCGAGCAGGAGCTCGACGAAGCCTCGGATCGACGTCAGCGGCGTCCGCAGCTCGTGCGAGACCGTCGCGACGAACTCGTCCTTCAGCCGCTCCGATTCCCGCTCCGCGGTCATTTCGCGGAGCGTGAAGATGCGGCCGAGCAGCCCACCGTTCGCATCGCGGACCGGCGCGGTGTGGCCGAAGAACGTGCGCCCGACGTCGAGCACGGTGAACTCCGACTCGTACACAAGCTCGGGGTCGCGCGCGACTGTGTCGAACACCTCTGCGAACTCCTCGGCGCGTCCGGTGCGCTGCGCGAGCGTGGCGATCCGATCGAAGATCGTCCCCTCCCAGTTCGTTCCGAGCGAGCGCGCGATCTCGGTCATCGCGTCGTTCGAGAAGGCGACGTTTCCGTGGACGTCGGTCATCAACAGGCCTTCCGCGGTCGCGTCGAGCACGGACTCGAGCTCCGCGCGGCGCAGGTCGAGCGTCGCCGCCATCTCGTTGAAGGAGCGCGCGAGGATCGCGACCTCACCGGCACCGCCCTCGGGCACCTGGACGCCCTGCTCGCCACGCGCCACGCGCGCGGTCGCGTCGGCAACCCGCGCGATCGGGACCACGGCGCGACGGGTGAAGTAGACGACGATCCCGCCGACGATCAGCAGGATCGCCGCGAGGCTGACGATCCCGACCCAGACCGCGAACGCGTCGCCCGCCGTGATGAAGAAGAACGCGAAAGCGACGCAGACGACCGCGACCGCCAGCCCCGCGGCGAGCACGATCTGGCGGGCGAGGGGGATGGGCCGCTCGAGCATCGCCTCTACTCTTAGCTGCATGGCGGTAGTAATTGCGTCGCAATTGCGAAAAGAGCTCGCCGGGAGCGTCCTCTTCGACGGCGTCTCCTTCAAGGTCGAGCGCAGGGATCGCGTCGCGCTGGCCGGGCCGAACGGCGCCGGCAAGACGACGCTGCTGCGGATCCTCTCGGGCGAGTCGGACCTACACGGCGGCGAGCTGGCGTTCGCGAAGGGAACGCGGATCGCCCTCCACGACCAGAGGCCCCCGCTCCTGCGCGGCCTCTCGCTGCGCGAATACGTCCTCTCGGGCGCGGCCGACCTCGTCGCGGCCGAGCAGGAGTTGCGACGCCTGGAGCACGCGATGGCGGACGGCGACCACGGCCCGCAGACCCTCGCCCTCTACTCGGCTGCTCAGGGACGCCTGGAGCACGCCGGCGGCTACGACTGGCGCGAGCGGATCGGCTCCGTCGTGCGCGGCCTCGGCTTCCGCGAGGAAGACTTCGACCGGCCGCTCGAGACGTTCTCGGGCGGCGAGCTGACGCGGGCCTCGCTCGCGCGCGCGCTCGGAGGCGACCCCGACCTGCTGCTCCTCGACGAGCCGACGAACCACCTCGACGTCGCGAGCCTCGAGTGGCTCGAGAACGAGCTCTCCTCGCTCGACGCGGCCGTCATCCTCGTGGCGCACGACCGGTGGTTTCTCGAGGCGACGACGACGGCGGTGCTCGAGCTCGAGGCCGGACGCTCGACGTACTTCGCCGGGCCGTGGCACGGCTGGCGGATCGAGAAGGCGGCGCGGCTGCAGTCGGCGTCGAAGGAGTCGGCGCGGTACGCGGAGGACATCGTCCGCCTGCAGCGCTTCGTCGACCGCTTCCGCGCGAAGAAGGAGAAGGCGAAGCAGGCGCAAGCGAAGCTGACGCAGATCGGCCGCCTCGAGAAGGAGCGCGCGAAGGTGCAGGACGAGATCGCGCTCCTGACCCGCCGCACGCGCAAGCTCGGCTTCGGCTTCATCGCGCCGCCGCGTTCCGGCCGGACGGTCGTCGAAGCGGAGGACGTCGCAGTCGCGATCGGCGGCCGCGAGCTCATCCGCGACGCGACGTTCGCGCTCGAGCGCGGGGAGCACGTCGCGCTCGTCGGCCCGAACGGCGCGGGCAAGACGACCCTGCTCGAGACGCTGCTCGGGCGGCGCGACGCGCAAGGTGGCCGGATCCGCATCGGTCACGGTGTCATTCCCGCGTATTTCTCGCAGCAGGAGGTCGAGCTCGACGAGCGGCACACCGTGCTCGAGTCGACGCAGCGGGCAACGAGCCTGCAGCGCCCGCAGGCGCAGAACCTCCTCGGGCGCTTCCTCTTCTCCGGCTGGAGCGAGCACGAGAAGTCGGTTTCGGTTTTGTCGGGCGGCGAGCGCCGCCGGCTGGCGCTCGCGCACGTCGTCGCATCGGGTGCCAACTTCCTCGTGCTCGACGAGCCGACCAACCATCTCGACCTCGAGTCGCGCGAGGCGCTCGAGGCGGCGCTCGACGCCTTTCCCGGAACGGTGCTGCTCGTCTCGCACGACCGCGCGCTGATCGACGCCGTCGCCGAGCGGACGCTCGCGCTCGAGGACGGCCGCATCCGCAGCTACGACGGCGGCTGGGCCGACTACGTGCGCCGGCGGGACGAGCTGGCCGCGCCGCCGCCGGAACCGGCCCGGCGGAAGGAGAAGGCCAAGCCCGCGCCGCGCCCCCAGCGGAAGCAACCGAGCCCGCTCGAGCTGCTCGAAGGGCAGATCGCCGAACGCGAGAGCGCCGTCGCCGAGCTCGAGCGCAAGCTCGCCGAGGACTGGACCGACGTCGAGACACTGCAGTCGCACCGCCGCGCGCGCGACGAGCTGCAGTCGCTCCTCTCCCGCTGGGAAGAGCTCTTCGAGCGGAGCCAGGCATGACGAACAGGTGGGGAGCCCGCGTCGAGCTGCACCACTACGGGCCGCGGGTGTTCATCCTCGGGCGCCGGATTCACGAGTGGCACCTCGGTCTCGCCCTCGTTGCCGGCACCGCGCTCGGGATCGTGCTCGGCCTCTGGACGTTCTCGTGGTGGAGCGCCGGCGTGCTCGCGCTCGGCGCGTGGATGCTCGCGAAGGACGCTCGCGACATCCTGCCGCACACGCGTGACACCGGCACGTGGCGCGTCGGATTCCACGTCCGCTTCGCGCCGCTGCGCGCGATCCGGCACGCAGACGGGTTGCCGGCCCTCGCGGGCGCGGTCGCTTTCGGGCTCGGCGTCGTCAACCTCGTCTCCGCGCTCACGCCGAACGTCGCATGGCGCGGACACCTGCTCCTGCAGCTCCTCCCGATTCGGGAGATCCCCGTCTTCCACACGCTTGCCGTTCCGGCCAGCCTCGCGCTGCTCGTCACGGCGCTCTACCTCAAGCGACGCCGGCGGCGCGCGCTCCACGTGGCGCTCGCGCTGCTCGTCGTCCTCGGCGTGCTGAACGTCCTCAAGGGTCTCGACGTCGAGGAGGCCCTGCTGAGCTGGCTAGGCGCCGCGCTCCTGTGGTGGGGACGCGACGCGTTCGTCGTCCGGCCGGGGAAGCTCCGCACGCGCTCGCTCGCCCTGCTCGCGGGCGTCACGTCCGCCTGCGTCGCGCTCGCCGCGGAGCTCGTCTGGATCGCCGCCGGCGGCGCCGCGACTCCGGACACGGTCGCGAAGCAGACGCTCGACCTCTTCACGTGGACCGACGGGACGGTCGCCTTCCAGGACGAGATGGGATCCGTTCCGATTCTCATCGGCATCGTCACGGCATTGGTGATCGTCGCCGCGGGCGCAATCCTCTTCCGGCCGCTCGCGCTGTCGGGTGAGCTGCCTGACGAGTCGCAGCGCGCGGAGGCGTTGGAGCTCGTGCGCACGTTCGGCAGCGACACGCTGGCGTTCTTCAAGCTGCGCCGCGATCTGCAGTACCTCTTCACCGACGACGGGCACGCGTTCCTGGGCTACCGCGTCCGGAACGACGTGCTGGTCGTGGCCGGCGATCCCGTCGGCGAACCGGATTCGGTTCGAAAGCTCGTCGCGGAGACGATCGCACTCGCGGAGTCGCGAGGCCTCGTGGTCGCGGTGCTCGGGGCCAGCGAGGAGCTCGTCGAGGTGTGGCGGCAAGCGCGGCTGCGCGCGCTCTACATCGGCGACGAGGCAATCGTCGAGACGGCGTCGTTCTCGCTCGAGGGCCGCGCGATCCGCAAGGTCCGCCAAGCCGTCGCGCGCGTGGAACGGGAAGGCTTCACGGCGGAGACGCACCGGCTCTACGCACTCGACGAGACGACCCTCGCCGAGCTCGAGCGCGTCTCGGCCGCGTGGCGCGACGGCGCGCCGGAGCGCGGCTTCGCGATGGCACTCGACGCGATCGGAGGCGGCGAGCAGGAGGACAGCGCCATCGTGCTCGCGCGCGACGGCGACGGGCGGGTGCGCGCATTCATCCACTTCGTCCCGTCGTACGGCCGCGCGGCGATGTCTCTGTCGTTCATGCGCCGCGAGCACGGGCTGCCGAACGGCGTGACCGAGTTCCTCGTCGTGCGCTCCGTCGAGCTGCTGCGCGACCAAGGCGTCGCGGAGCTGTCGCTCAACTTCGCCGCGTTCGGGCGCTTCCTCGAGCGGCCGGGCGGGAGAATCGAGCGCATGCTGGGCCGCGTCGTTTCGCTCGGCAACCGCTACTTCCAGATCGAGAGCCTCTACCGCTTCAACGCGAAGTTCGCGCCGCGCTGGGAGCCGCGCTACCTCGTGTTCGAGCGGCTCGGCGCGCTGCCGCGCGTCGGCCTCGCCGCGATGACGATCGAAGGCCAGCGGCCGAAGCTGCGGCCGTGACTACGGCGGCAGCCACGCCGCGACCTCCTGCAGGAAGCCCGGGTCGAGTGAGTGCGGCATCGGCGACTCGCGATAGAGGACGTTCGCGCCCACGTTCGTCAGCAGGTCGCGCGCGGCGCGGCCCCACTCGACGCCGATCACGTCGTCGTACGTCCCGTGGCCAATCGCGACGGGCGGCAGCGGCGGGTCGAGGTCGAGCTCGAGGCCCGGAACGCTCGGGACGAAGCCGGAGAACGCGGCGAGCGCCGCCGGGCGCGGCCGTCCCTTCGCGAGCCCGAGCGAATACGTCATCACGGCGCCCTGCGAGAAACCGCCGAGCACGGTCCGCTCCGGCTCGAACCCGAGCCCGTCGAGCCATTCCGTCAGCTGCGCGAACGTCGACCAGAACGTGTCGGGATCGGGCTCGCCGAGCCGGTAGAGCGCGTACCAGTGCGCGCCGCCAGGCGCGAACGACAGCGGCCCGCGCGGCGTGACGCCGAACAGCCGCCGCTCCGGATCGAGCAGGTCGAGCACCGGGAAGAGGTCGTGCTCGTCGGCGCCGCGTCCGTGCAAGAGGACGAGCAGGCCCTCGGGCTCGCCGCTCGCGGGCCGCTCGAGGTACCGGATCACTGCTCGCCGAAGGTGGCGACGACGGCCTCGGCGACGACCTTCAGCGGCCGGCCGGACACCTGCGACGCCTTCCGCAGCCGCGCGAACGCGTCGGCCTCGCTCAGACCCTCCTTCTCCATCAGCAACCCCTTCGCGCGCTCGATCGCCTTCCGCGCCGCGAGCGCCTCGGCGAGCGACTCGGCCTCCTCGCGGAGCGCGGCCAGCTCCTCGTGCCGCGCGCGCGCCGTCTGGATCGCGGGCAGGAGGTCCGACTCGCGGAACGGCTTCACGAGGTAGCCGAAGACGCCGGCCTCGACCGCGCGCGAGACGAGCTCGTCCTGGCCGTACGCGGTCAGCATCACGATCGGGATCGGCCGCTCGTCGAGGATGCGGCGCGCCGCGTCGATGCCGTCGAGCTTCGGCATCTTCACGTCCATGATCGCGAGGTCCGGCTCGAGCTCGCGCGCGAGCGCGACCGCCTCCTCGCCGTCACGCGCCTCGCCGACGACGTCGAGGCCGGCGCGCCGAAGCAGCTCGACGAGGTCGAGCCGGATGATCGTCTCGTCTTCGGCTACGAGGATCCGGATTCCGGGAGGCTACGCGACGGAGCGCACCGGCTCGGTGTCCCGCTTCACGCACCACGGGCAGACGTTCCAGCCGAGGGCGAGAAGACGGCCGCAGTCCCCGCACTCGGTGCGCAGGCGCTCGCCGCAGCCGGGGCAGCAGCGGAAGTCGGGCTCGAGCGGCGTCAGGCAGGCGAGGCAGCGCTCGCCGGGGTCGAAGAGCGTGGCCTCGAGCAACCGGAGGTGCAGCTTCCGCTCGCGGGCCTCGAGCGGGTCCTCGCACGGCCGCGCGAGCGCGTAGAACGCGGCGCCGGCGAACGGCAGCAGAACGGCGGTCGTTATCGCGATCCGCACGTCGCCGCGGTCGCGGCAGCGCCGGCGGGCATCGCGGGCCGTCCACACGACCGACGCGATCCACACCGCCGCCACGAAGGCGGCTCCCGAAGCCTGGACGATCGTGAACGCGAGGCCCATTCAGGAAATGAACGACGGGCCCGCGAACGCGGTTACGCGGGGAACACGACCTCCGCCCGCGTGCCGCCGTCCTCGCGGAGGCCGAACGAGCCCTTCAGCTCGTCCCGCACGAGCGCGCGCACGATCGACAGTCCTGTGCCCTCGGCGTCCTTGCCGACGCCGGCGCCGGAGTCGGCGATCGCGAGCACGACGTCGCCGTTCCGGCGCGCGAGCTCGATCTTCACGGTGTCGCCGCCGTGCTCGAGCGCGTTCTGCAGCAGCTCGCTGAAGACGAGTGCGAGTGCCGTGGCGCGCGAGCCGGCGAGCTCGACGGGCTCGAGCTGCGACTCGACCCGCTTGCCCGCGCCGATCCCCTGCACGAGCGACACGCGCAGCCGGCCGAGCAGCTCGGCCAAGTTGATGTCGTCTTCCCGCTGTTCCGTGAGCACCTCGTGGACCGCGGCGATGGCGAGGATCCGGTTGACGGAGTGCTCGAGGGCCTCGCGCGGATCGACGCCGTCGGTCGCGCGCGCCTGCAGCCGCAGCAACGACGCAACCGTCTGGAGGTTGTTCTTGACGCGGTGGTGGATCTCTTGCGCGAGCACGCCGCGCATGACCGCGCGCCCGTGCTCGAGCGCGACGGCCGCGTGGTGCGCGATCGACGCGAGGAGCTGCCGGTCGGCGTCGGCGAACGGCGTGTCGCGGTCGCAGACGAGCTCGCCGATCTGCCGGCCGCGCCAGCGCAGCGGCAGCCGCTCCGCGAAAGCGCCGGCCCGGCCTTCGGGCCAGGCGATGTTGCCGTCCTCGAGCACGAGCGCCGCGCCGGTCGCGTGGAGCGCGTCCATCGTCGTCCCGACGATCGCGGCAAGCGACTCCTCGAGGTACAGCGAGTCCGACACCGCTTCGGAGATGCGCGCGAGCGCCTCGAGCTCGTCGACGCGCCGCTGTGCCTCGGCGTACAGCCGCGCGTGCTGGATCGACTGCGCGACCTGCGCCGCGATCGCGAGCAGCAGCTCCATCTCCGCGTCCGTGAAGTCACGCGGCTCGACGGTGCGCACGTTGAGCGCGCCTTCCATCCGGTCACGAGCGAGAATCGGCACCGCGAGGATCGACTGGAACCGGTCCTCCGGCAGGTTCGGAAACGACTTGAAGCGCGGGTCGAGCTCGGCGTGCGCCGCGATCATGATCGGCGCGCGCTCCTCCGCAGCGGCGCCGGTGATGCCTTCGCCGACGCGCATGCGCGGCCGCTTCGTCATCTCCTCGACGCGCGTGCCGTGTGTCGCGCGCAGGACGAGCTCGTCGTTGCGCTCGTCGTAGAGATAGACGAAGCAGGCGTCGGCCTCGAGCGCGTCCGCGACCTTGCTCGCGACGAGGTCGAGCACCTCCTCGAGATCGAGCGACGAGTTGACCGCGGCGATCGTCTCGGTCAGGAGCTGGAGGTGCCGCTGGGTCGTGTCCACTTCGGTATCTTGCCGTCCGGCAGCGACCCTAGAGTCCTGTTGCCTCGTGAGCAAATACGACTGGCTCCTTTTCTTCCACGTCACCGGCGCTTTCCTGCTGATCGGGGGCACCGTGATGGGCGGAGCGTTCAGCTTCGCGATGGTGCGTCGGGACGTGCCGAGCGAGATCCTGCTCCTGCATGGATTGACGCGCGTCGCCGTCGCAGCGATCTCGGCGGGTGTCCTGCTGACGATCGTCTTCGGCCTCTGGCTCGTCGACGTTCGCGGGTACGGCTACGGCGAGTTCTGGGTCGTCGCCTCGCTCGTCCTCTGGGTCTACGCGAACGCGGCCGGCGGGGTGGGCGGCCGGCGCGAGAAGCGAACGCGGGAGCTCGCCGAGCGCCTCGTCGCCGAAGGCGACTTTCCGAGTGCGGAGCTGCGCGCGCGGGTGCGCGACCCGGTCAGCCTCGCTCTCAGCTACTCGAGCGGCGTCGCGATCCTCCTGATCCTCGTCCTCATGATCTGGAAGCCGGGCGCATGATCGCGTCGCTTTGCGGACCCGAGTGCGGGGGACGGCTGTTCATGCACGTCCTCGGCGCGACATTGCTCTTCGGCGGCGCGCTCACGGTGGCGACGCTCGCGGTCGCGTCGTTGCGGGCGGGCCCGAACACGCTCATGCTGCGCCGGCTGGCGTTCGGCGTCACCCTGGCGGTTCTCTGGCCGGCCTACGTGGTGATGCGCGTCGGCGCCCAGCTCGTCCTGACCGCCGAGCACCTCGACAAGGACTCGCCCGGCTGGGTCGACGCCGGCACGGTGATCTCCGACGGCGGCGTCGTCGTCCTGCTCCTGCTCGCGCTGACGACCTGGCTCGCGCGCCGGAGCGCACGGGCCGCGCCGTGGGCGGCCGGCCTGGCGATCGTCTACGTCCTCGCGCTCGGCGTCGCCTGGTTCGCGATGAGCGCGAAGCCGTGACGCCGCTTACGAAATCCTTACCGCGGCGCGTGAAATTTTTCACAGGGCGGGCATAGGTTCGGCAGCATGAGCACCTTCGCCTACGACCTTCGCGTGACCCGAGGCTTCCTCGTCGCGGACAACCGAGGTCGGCTCGTGGGCAGGGTCGAGTGCCCGATGTACGGCACGACGCCCGACGAGCCGGACGCGCTCGCCGTGCGCTCGGGCTTCTTCGCGCGCCGCCGCCGGCTCGTGCCGGCCGACACGATCGAGCAGATCGACGGCCGCACCCGCGTGATCGGCCTGAGCGTCGAGCGCGAAGGCCTGCACCGCTTCCTCTAGAACCGCGCGCGCTACTCCCCGGCGGTCCTCGGGTGAGAGCACCCTCGCGCAGGCGAGTGTCGGCTGCCCATCTAGGGTGGAGTCGTGCTGAGAGGTCGCTGCGCATGCAATGCCGTCGCGTACGAGGTTTCGGACGAGTTCGTCGCCGCCTACAACTGCCACTGCTCGAACTGTCGTGCGATGACCGGAGCGGCGTTCTTGCCCGTGGGCCGTATCGAGCGCGACAAACTAACGGTGACGAAGGGTGCGGAATCGTTGCTCGTGGAGGGCGATCCCGATTCAACCTACGAGGTGCGCTGCAGCGAGTGCTTCTCACTCCTCTATTGGACTTCCCGCGACGGGTACTTCGGCGTTCCATATGGAACGCTGATCGACGAGCCTACGCTTAAGCCGATGTACCACCAGTTCGTCGGCTCGAAGGCTCCGTGGTACGAGATCCTCGACGAACTTCCTCAGCACGACACGCGCCCTGCCGCTGATAAGTAATCACGACAGCGCTTCCGGTACCCGACTCTGATTGCGGATCCCGGTGATTTTTGCGATCGGCAAGAATGGCCGCGTGGCGCTTCAACGGATGGACAACGTCGGCATCGTGGTGGAATCGCTTGATGCCGCTGTCTCTTTTTTCGCCGAGTTGGGCCTCGAACTCGAAGGGCGAGCCATGATCGAAGGAGACTGGTCAGGGCGCGTCACTGGACTGCGCGATCAGCGCGTCGAGATCGCCATGATGCGTATGCCGGACGGCCACGGCCGGATCGAACTCTCTCGCTTTCTCGCGCCGCCGGTGGTCGCCGATCACCGGAACGCCCCGGTGAACGCTCTGGGCTACCTGCGTGTCATGTTCGCCGTGGACGACCTCGACGACACGCTCGACCGACTTCGCAGACACGGCGCTCAGCTCGTCGGCGAAGTGGTCCAGTACGAAGACGTGTATCGGCTCTGCTACGTCCGAGGCCCCGAGGGCATTCTCATCGGGCTGGCCGAGCAAATCGGCTGACATCCGACACGCGCTCAGGCGTCATTCCCGAACGCTGGCGGAACCGAGTCCTCGGTTGCTCGCCGCGGCTGCGGGGTAAGTCGCCGCCATGCGATTGCGCAGACGACAGACGCCTTCGCAGTCACTGTTCGATCCGGAGAAGATCGATCTCGTCACCCAAGATCCATCCGGCGGAGCGAACCTCTACGTCGTGCAAGATCAGCCGTGGATCGACAGCGAAGCGGAAACCGAGTCGCTCGAGCAGAAGCTCCGCACGTGCGCGAACTTCGCGCTTGAGGGGCAGATGCACGAGATGTATCCAGAGCTGCGCGGCCAGCCGTGGAAGATCATCCTCGACACCTACGTCGGGCCGCCGCCAACGTTCTCGCTCGCTCCCCGTCGGGCGTCATTGCGGCGCACTGGCGCAGGCGAGGGCTCCGGTTCAGAGTTGCCGCTCAGCCTGCCGTTGCCTCCAGAGAGTAAGCAGGCGGCGGAGCTCGATGATCGGCTCGGGGTGGTCGTCGACGCGCAGGTCGCAGATCCGATCAATGCCTTCGCGGTATCGCTTCGCCGCCCCAAGCTGCTCGACGACGACTGCAGCCGATTGCTGCCCGCGGCGATCGCCGCCTGCAGCCTGACCGGCTTCCAGCGCCGCCAGCATCCGCTCCGGGAGCGGCGTGTCGGTATCGAGGAACGCGCGCCGCATGGCGGGAAGCACGTCGGCGTTGGCGAGCATGTTTCCCTGTACCGCGAATCCGGGTTCAACGAGATGGCCTGCCCACTCGACACAGCCAGCTCCTGTGTACGCAGCCGCGCGTCCGTCAGCGGTAACCGCTCCAAGCTGACGGAGGTCAGGATCAGCGTCGCCGGCAAGCGCCTGATCGAGCGCCTCCGATGGATCAGCCTTAGCGGCCAGCGCCGATAGCGCGCGCTCACCGTTGCGCGCGACGACCCCCATCGCTTGCGTAGCCACCGCCCCGATCCCGGCACGCACCCATGGCGTCACGGCGCCGATCGCGAGGTACTTCGACTGAACGGCACAACCAACCTCGCCGGTACTCGGATCGGCGGCGACAATCGAGAACGTTCCAGCGCAAAGCGGCACGCGACGACGCTACCCCTTCAGGGCCATTGGCGGACGCTGGCCCACGCGACCGCTGTTACGGTCGGGCCGTGGATTGCGAGGTCGATCTTCCCGGCGGGCGAGTGACGCCGGGCGTGGTCCGCGTGGGTGCGACGGTACGGCGCCCGACGGGAAGCCACTCGGCGTTTGTTCACGACCTTTTGGCGTTGCTCGCAAACGCCGGGTTCGAGGGATCTCCACGCTTCCATGGCCTCGACGACGAGCGGCGAGAGGTCCTTGACTACAGAGAGGGGTGGGTTCCACCCGATCTTGAGTGGCGCCGCTGGGACGACGCGCAACTGCTCGCAGCAGTTCGGCTCGTGCGTTCGCTGCACGACGCGAGCGCGGGGTCTGTACTTGCCGGGTCGGCGGAGGTCGTCTGTCACGGCGACCTGTCGCCCTGCAACTTCGTCTTTGTGGAGGGACAGCCGCGATACCTCATCGACTTCGATCGGGCGCATCCTGATAGTCGGCGCAGTGACCTCGCGTACATGGCGTGGGCATGGCTGGTCGGCTACGAAGACCCCGCGCGTTCAACGCCCCTCGACAACCGCCTACGCCAGTTGCGCTTGATCCTCGATACCTACGGCCTCGAAGACCGAGACGATTTCGCGGCCGCGATCCAGGCGGAGCAGCGGGAGATCCTCGGAAACCACGAGCGCCATGGAAACGCTGAAGCGGCGAACTGGGTACGCAGCGAGATCGACTTTGTGCTCGGCCACTCGCGTGAGATCAACGATGCTGCAGCCAACGCGCTCGGGTGACGGCAATTCCTTCCCGAACCTCGCGCAGGCGAGAGGCTTAGAGCAACCCGTAGTTTGCTGCGAGCCAAGCGCGCTCGATTGGCAGCTTCGCAAGTTGCCGATGCCAGCCGTTTCGTCGGCAGCGTGCTTCGGCGAGGTCGTACTCGCGCGCGAGGATCGCGGGCACGTCAAAATCAGCGCCATACGCACGCAGGGCTTCCCCTGTGCGCTGGACGAGTTCTGCCGGCACGGCCGTAGCAAAGCCGTAGCTGATGAACATCCGCAGTGCGTATGCGACGTCGTCGGCCGCGTCGTTCCGATGCGCGTTGTCGAAGTCGATCACCGCGACCGGCAAGCCATCCCGCCAGACGATGTTCCAGGGGCCGAAGTCGCCGTGGCAGATCACGTCGTCGCCGAAGGTGTCGTGATAGCGGCGGAGCAGGCGCATGACGGCGGCGATCTGCTCACCCGAGAAGGTGACGCGCTCAGGTGGTTTACCGATGTAGGGGTGCATCTCGCCCCGCTCGATGAAGGTCTCGCCATCGATCCAGCTGAGAATGTCGCGGCCCTGCTCGTCGAAGCCGAGCCAGCGCGGCGCGGCATAGAAGCCCGCGCGCTCGAGGTGCATGAGCACTTCGCGCATCAGCTCAGAACTGGGACGCGGGGGCCTTCGCACGGTGTCGCCAACGCGCACCACGCCATCCGTCATCGCGCCGCCGCTGAGCTGAATCTCCTCGCTCACAGGCCCCGTTCCACTCACACGGGATCGCCGCCGACGGCTACGCGCACCCTTCCAACCTAGCGCTCCGTCAGGGGACATTGGTGAGCGCTGCCCCGCGCGAAGCGTGTCGCCCTCGGCTACCGAGCGGCGCCGTTACCGCTGCTTACGGTGGACCGTCTCGAGCCGAGCGTTGGCGAGGCGCCACGTTCGCGCGGTCGGCCCGCGAGCCGAACCTGACGTCAACGAAGACGGCTCGCCCGGCGAGGCGAACGTGCCAAGAGACGAGGCGCTTCGTCGTTGCGCGTCTTGGCGGAAGGTGTAGGTGCACAACGCGACGGCGCACATATGTCCCCACGACCGGAAAGTCACTGAACGCAATCAGCACCTTGCCGCGAGGAATGGACACCCCGAAGACATCGGAGGACCTAGCGCCACGCAGCCTCCGCTGCACCCGGCTCGCGGCCGGTTCCGGCGTCAGGAGAGCGCGCGCTCGAGGGCGGCTCGGTCGGTTGGAGGCCCATGGGTTGGCAGCACGTGCTCAATCGGCCGCTCGAGCAGCGGACGCAGTCCCTCGACGACCTGCTCCCGTGTCACGCCTTCGGCGAGCCAGCTCTCCAGGAGCTCTATGCCGTGGCCGCGGCCGCGGTCGATGAGCGTGTCACCGATCGCGACAGCGCGGTGGCTCTCGACCCAGAGCAGGACGTCGTACGGCGGCTCCCGGCCGGGGAACGCCTCGACTCCGAACGGCAGCCGCTCGCCGGCCGAAAACAGCTGCGCCGTCATCCGCATCCCCTTGCCGTCGTCGTCGGGCGGCGGCGCGAACACCGCCGCGCCGAGACTCTGCGAGAGGCTGGGGGCGTCGCGCTCGTGCCATGGGTTCGTCAGAACGATGATCGTCTCGCGGTCGGCCGCGACGTCGAGGATCGGCGCCGGCGGTGTGGTCGGGTCGATCAGCAGGAGCCGCTCGCCGTCGTCGACCGCGTAGGACGAGACCTCGGGCCCCCAATCGCGACCCGCGGCGTCGTCCTCGGCGGTCCATTCGGGGTGCACGGCCTCCCACCACCACAGTCCTGTCTGCAACTCCCGCACGGCGGGATTTAAGCGAATAGAGGCCAGTTCGAGGGGCATTCGTGAACGCCGGCCCACGCGGCGCACTTCACTCGGGCGGACGTGTTAGGAATGCCCTGATGGCTGAGGTACTGCTCTTTCACCACGCGCAGGGACAGACATCCGGATTCCTCGCGTTCGCCGACGAGCTGCGAGCTGCCGGACACGTCGTTCACGCCCCCGATCTCTACGACGGCAAGACCTTCACCGACCTCGACGAGGGTGTCGGTTACGCGAGGGAGGTTGGGTTCGCGACGATTGGAGAGCGCGGTCGACGCGCCGCCGACGGTTTGCGAAACGAGCTCGTCTATGCCGGGTTCTCGCTCGGCGCGATGCCCGCGCAGGAGCTTGCCCAGACGCGCCCCGGCGGCAAGGGCGCGCTCTTATTTCACGCCGCTTTCCCGGCCTCCGAGTTCGGCGGCTCGTGGCCGCCGGGAGTTCCGCTCCAGATCCACATGATGGAGGACGACGAGTGGGCGATGGAAGACCTCCCCGCCGCGCGCAAGCTCGTCGAGAAGATCGACGGTGCGGAGTTGTTCCTCTACCCCGGCGATCGACACCTGTTTGCCGACAACAGCCTGCCCGACTACGACGAAGATGCCGCGAAGCTGCTCAAGCAACGCGTGCTCGCATTCTTGAAGGACGTTGAGTAGACGGCAGCAGCCGTAGCATGAGCCGCGTGAGCTGGGACGAGGCCTTCGCCAACCGCTACGACGAATGGTCGGCTCCGATGACGGCCGACGTTGCGTTCTACGTCGAGCTCGCTCGCAACGCGGATGGGCCGCTCGTCGAGCTTGCGGTCGGGAACGGGCGCGTCGCGATTCCGGTGGCGCAGGCGACCGGCCGACCGGTGATCGGCATCGACTCGTCGCCGGCGATGCTCGAGCAAGCGCGTGCCCGTGCGGCCGAGGCGGGCGTGGAGCTCGACCTGCGCGAAGGGGACATGCGCGACTTCGCCCTCGACGAGCCGGCGGCGCTGATCTACTGCCCGTTCCGCGCGCTCCTGCATCTGCCGACCTGGGCCGACCGCCGCCGTACCTTCGAGCGCGTCGCCGCCTCGCTTCGGCCGGACGGGCGGTTCGCCTGGAACGCGTTCGCCTTCGACCATCGGATCGCCGCCCGTCTCGACGGCGAGCATCAGGACGAGCCGTTACCGCACACGGTCCGGTACTCGGTCGGCGACAACCGGATCGACATCGCGCTCGACGACGGCGCGAAGAGCTCCCTCTGGTGGGCGACGAAGAACGAGTGGCTCGGGCTGCTCGATGTCGCCGGTCTCGAGCTGGAGGCGCTCTACGGCGGCTTCGCCGGCGAGCCGTTCACCGACGCCAGCCGCGAATACGTGTTCGTCGCCCGCCGCTGAGCGCGAATCATCAACGCTGCTTGTTTTTCTCGGCGGTTGTGGCTAACCAACGACACTGAGTCACGCGTACAGTGACTGCATGGATACAGCGAGGATCGTGCTGCTCGTGATCGTCGCGCTGGTTGTCGTCCTACCCGCAGTTCAGCTCGCACGCATGGGATGGCGCATCGTCCGCGGAACGGATGAATTCGTCGCCGGCGGCTCCATGGGGCACCAGATGACGAGCCCCATCGAACGCAGGCGCTTCCGCAGGCGACGTCGGCAGTAGCGCAGTGGCCGGAACAGCGGGTCCGGGGCAGATCTACGTCGAAACGCGCGTTCCCGTCGGGCGGTCTCGCGACAAGCTCTTACGCGTCGATAGAGAAACCTTGCTGTGGGGCGACGAGGTCGTCGACTTCAATAACGTGACCGCGCTTGCGTATTGGCGCCAGAAGGTCGTGGCCAACGGTGTATTCCTCGGATTCGGCTACACCATCGACCTCTACGCAGGCAAGAAGCGCACGCATGTCTCCTTCGGCGCGCTCGGCTTCGGCGGAGTGAAGGAAGACACTTCCCCTGCGGTTTTCGACCAGGCCGTCGGCGCGCTGCGAAGACACGTCGAGTGGCGCTTGCTCAGTGAAGTCCTTGCGCGCGTCGACGACGGCGAGGAAGTCGAGGTCGGCTTCTTTCTGTTCTCTCGCCTGGGGATCTCGCGCAAGCGTCGATTTCCCGCGCCCAAGCGTGCTCCATGGTCGGCCACGCTCGAGATTCGTCCCTTCTCGAGCCCAGAACCGGGTGGCGTGAAGATCTACGCAAGCGAACGCGAGGGCGAAGCTCGCAAGATCGGGGACACTCTCCTCGATTACCCCAACGTCGTCTTGCTGCCGCCGCTGATCCGCGCGTGTGTTGACCGCTACGCGGGCAGCCCGGTCAGCTAGCTCGACGTCCAAAACGACCACGAGGTGCCCAGAAGAAGCACCTCGCAGTCGGCCGTCAGTTGGCTCCGGTTGCCGCATAGCACCAGAGCCGGGTCGGATTCTAAGCCGTCACAGCACCGGGAGGTAGCGCTCGAGCTCCCACTGCGTCAGCTGCACCCGGTAGTCGTCCCACTCGCCCCGCTTCAGCTCGACGTAGCGGTCGAAGATATGCGGGCCGAGCGCCTTCTTGACGAGCTCTGAGTGGGCGAGCTCGTTGATCGCCTCGCCGAGCGTCTCGGGCAGCGAGACGATTCCCTGCCGGTCGCGCTCCTCGGCGGAGAGGTGGTAGAGGTTCGTCTCCATGGGCGCCGGCAGGTCGTAGCCGTGCTCGATCCCCTCCAGCCCGGCGTGCAGCAGGCACGCGAACGTCAGGTACGGGTTGCAGGCCGGATCGGGGCAGCGGATCTCCGCCCGCGTCGCCTGTTCCGCGCCCGGCTTGTACAAGGGAATCCGGATCAGCGCGGAACGGTTCCGCCGCGACCACGCGACGTACACCGGTGCCTCGTAGCCCGGGACCAGCCGCTTGTACGAGTTGACCCACTGCGCGAACACCGCCGCGATCTCCCGCGCGTGTCGCAGCTGGCCCGCGATGAAGCCCTTGCCGACTGCGGAAAGGTGCCACTGGTCGTTCGCGTCGAAGAACGCGTTCCGCCCGTCCTTGAATAGCGACTGGTGCGTGTGCATGCCCGAGCCGTTCTCGCCGAAGATCGGCTTCGGCATGAACGTCGCGTGGAACCCGGCCTTCTTCGCGATCTCCTTGACGACGAGTCGGTACGTGATCGTCCCGTCCGCCATCTCGAGCGCCGGCGCGTAGCGCATGTCGATCTCGTGCTGCGACGGCCCGACCTCGTGGTGCACGTACTCGATCGGGATGCCCATGCTCTCGAGCGCGCGCACGGTCTGCTGGCGCAGCTCGCTGGCCGCGTCCAGCGTGGTCATCGCGAAGTAGCCGCCCTCGTCGAGCGTCTCGGTGCCTTTGTCGTCCTTGAAGAGGAAGTACTCGAGCTCTGGGCCGACGTTGAACGTGTCGAAGCCCATCGCCTGCATGCGTTCGAGCGCGCGGCGGAGGACGTGGCGAGGGTCGCCCTCGTACGGTCGCCCGTCCGGTGTGACGACGTCGCAGATCATCCGCGCGACCTTGGTCTCGCCCTCGCGCCAGGGCATCAGCTGGAACGTCTCGGGGTCGGGGATCGCCACCATGTCCGACTCCTCGATCGCGTTGAACCCGGTGATCGACGAGCCGTCGAAGCCCATCCCGTCGTCGAGCGCGTCCTCGACCTCGCTCGGCGTGACGGCGAAGCTCTTCAGGTGCCCCTCGATGTCGGTGAACCAGAGGAGGACGAACTCGACCCCCTCGTCGTTGATCCGCTTGAGGACGTCCTTGCGTGCTTTCGGATCGCTCGTCGCGCGATCCGGCGTGTCCTTCGCCATTCGGTCCCTCCGTTTGCGTTGGAGGTTCGAGCCTAAAGCCTCTAGGTCTCGGCGGGCGCAGGCAGCGCTTCGAGCTCCGGCTCGACGCCTCGGTGCCCGAGCGCGCGGCCGTACAGCCCGAGCGCGGGTGCGAGCAGCGCGGCGCCTGCGACGAGCGCGGCGCGGATCCCCCAGACGTTGCCGACGACGCCGAGCGCGGGGCCGCCCGCCGCCTGCCCGATCGCGTCCGACTGGCCGGTGATCGAGAGCACGGTTGCGCGAACGCTGGAGTCCGTGATCTGCCGGTTGATCCACGTCATCTCGAGCGGATACGTCAGCGTGCGCGCGACGCGGTAGACGACGAGGGCGAAGTAGGCGGCGGCGATCCCGCCGGCCAGGCCGAACGCCACCTGCCCCGCGAGCATCGCCGCCGTCAGCCCGATCAGCGCGCGCACGAGCCGCGGCGCGTCGGCGCCCTCGAACCGCTTCATCAAGACACCCGCGCCGAAGTAGCCGAGCGGCATCAACGGCAGCGTGAAGAGGACGAACCAGACGACCGGATCGAGGGAGAAGATCGACGGCAGCCCGACGTCCCGGATGAAGTGCGCCTCCCAGAGCCGGTCGAGCGCCTCCGTCGACATCCCGGCGAAGAACCAGATCGCGAGCACGAGCAGGAGCACCGGCTGCAGCTGCACGTAGCGCGCGCCGTTCGTGGCCGTGGAGCGCAGGGCGTGGAGCGCACGGCCTCGCTCGGCGCGCGGAACCCTTCGAAAGCCGCGCTCGGGCATGACGGCGATGCAGGCGATCCCGCAGAGAACGATCAACACGCCGCCGGCGACGACGGCGCCGCGCAACGACTGCGTCGCGACGCCGAACTGGAGCCCGAGGCCCACGAACGAGCCGACGAACGCGATACGCGTGCCGCGCAGGAAGACGCGGCCGACGTGCTCGACGCCGACCTCGTCCGTGATCCACGCCTGGTAGGCGCCGCTCATGAACGTGTAGCCGAAGCCCCAGAGACCCCACGCCGCGATCGCGAGCGCGGGAGTGTGCGAGACGCCGACGAGCACGATCGCGGTCCCCTGGATCACGTAGCTGACGACGACCGACGCGCGACGGCTGTATGTGTCGGCGAGCACGCCGGTCGGAATCTCGGAGATGAAGATCGTCGCCTCCATCACCGTCCCCATCAGCACGAGCTGCAGCGGCGTCATGTGCAGGTCGCGCACGAGATGAACGGCGGTGAAAACGAAGGCCGGCATCGACGTGAGCAGCTCGAGCGCGTAGTAGAGCTTCTCGGCGTCGGCGCGCTTCACGGCTTCTGCCAGACCGAGACGTGCTTCGTGCTCTCGGCGGTGAACGGCTCGCGTCGCCAGCCGCTCCAGCGCTCGCGCAGTGACATGCCCGCGATGCGGGCCATCAGGTCGAGCTCCGCCGGCGACACCGAGCGGAACGGCATCGACAGCCGCTCCCACGTGCCGTCGACGAGCGTGAAGTGGTGCGAGACGAGCCGCTGCGTCGCGAAGTCGAGCTCGTCGACGCCGACGTGGGTGTCGCTCAGGTCGAAGACCTCGAGCGGCCGCGTGTTCGGCACGCCGACCTCGACGACGAAGGAGCCGCCGCGCTCGAGGTGCGCCGCCGCGTTCGCGAAGCTCGCGACCTGCGCGTCCTGGGTCGTTTGGTTGTTGATCGAGTTGAAGACGACGTACACGAGCGCGAACTCGCCCTCGACGCGCGTCGACGCGTAGTCGCCGATCGCGACGGGAATGTCGCCGCCACCCGGCTTCTTGCGCAGTTGCGCGACCATGTCGGGCGAGAGGTCGATCCCTTGCACGCGGACGCCGCGCGCCGCGAGCGGCAGCCCGATGCGGCCGGTGCCGATCCCGAGCTCCAGAGCGGCGCCGCCGCGGGCGAGTTCCGCGAGGAACTCGACGACCGGCTCGACCTCCATGTGCGCGGTCTCCGCGTCGTAGCGCTCGGCGACGCGGCCTGCGAACCAGTCACGCATCGAGCGGGAGCTCCCGTCGCACCGAGATCGCGACGTTGCGCGTCACGTAGCCGAGCTTCTCGTTGACGGCGCGCATGCTCTCGTTACCCGTCTGCGTCCACGTGTACAGCTCTCGGATCCCATTCGCCGCCGCCCACGCGACGACGCTCTCCTTCAGCGCCCGCGCGACGCCGCGCCCGCGCCAGTCGCGGCGAACGGCGGTCAGCGTGTTCTCGGCGCGGTCGGGAAGATCGGCGTCGCGGACGAGCCCGGCGCAGCCGACGATCTCGCCGCCGCCGAGCGCGACGAAGGACCCCTCCGGCAGGGCGATCCACTCGCGCTCCCACAGCTCCGGAGTGATCGAGATCGGGCTCGGCGTCGGGATGTCCTCGAACGCCTCGAGGGCGAGCTCGTAGTACGTGCGCAGGTGCAGGTCGGGACGCTCCGCGAGCGAGACGAGCTCGATACCGGCCGGAAGGACCGGCGGCACCTCGGTGCCGCGGACGACATAAACCTGCTCGACCTGGCGCCCCACCTCGCGGAACCCGAAGCGGTCCGCGAACGCGACCGAGCCGGGATCCTCGACGTTCGCGCCGGCGCTCGTGTAGCCGACCTTCTGCGCGTGCGCCGCCAGCGCGCGTAGCAGGACGCTTCCGACCCCCTGCCGGCGCGCGTCGGGCACGACGCGCGGCTGGACGAACGCGCGGCCGTTCCCGGTGTCGGTGTGCTTCGCGATGCCGCAGCCGACGACGTCGCCGTCGACCTCCGCGAGCAGGAGCAAGGTGTCCGGCGTTGCCGCCGCGCGCATTTCGGCGACCGACGCTGTCCGCTCATCGGGCAGCACGGCGATTCGCACGCGGCGCCAGGCCTCGAGCTCGTCGTTCGAGTCGGCGGCGCGCAGCTCGATCATCCCGAGCGCTTCAGCTTTCCGTGCTGCTTCGCGTAGCGCTCGCCCGTTCGGAAGATCCAGAGGCCGAGCGGCACCGAGACGATGCCGATCACGACGAGCGGCCAGACGTCGCCCCAGCGCACGCCGGCGCCGCCGAGGATCTCGGCGCGGATGCCGCGCAGCGCGTACGTCGCCGGCGAGATCTTCGCGATCCACTGCATCCACTCCGGCAGCACCGAGACCGGGTAGTAGACGCCGGAGACGACGAGCATCAGGCCCTGCGCGATGAATCCGAGCTGCGTTCCCTTCTCGGGCGAGATCAACGGCAGGACGGCGGTCATCATCCCGATCCCGATGAACGACACCGACGCGATCGCGAGCAGGATCAACGCCGCGAAGAAGTTCGCGTCCGGCAGGTGCAGCGAGAAGAACGCGGCGATCACCGCGAACAGGAGCGTCGCGCGCACGACGCCGTACGCGACGGCGAAGATGCCCATCCCGAACAGGTGCACCGGCCGCGAGAGCGGCGCCATGAACGTGTATTCGATCGTCCCCTCCCACCGCTCCCACGCGACGGTCTCGGTGAGGATCTCGAAGATGATCCCGAGGTACGCCCAGATGACGCCGCCGATCAGCAGCTTCGTCGCGAGCTCGTTCTGCACCGATTCCGACGCGCCGACGCCCTTCGAGATGAAGACGATCGTGAGCGTGTTCGCGCACGTCCAGATGAAGAACGCGATCTCCCACCAGACGTAGCGCTTGACGAGGTACCAGTTGCGCTCGACGACGCCGCCGAGCCCGACGAGCTCGTGGCGCGCGAAGGCTGTCGCCTCCTGGATCATGCGAACACCTCGCGATCCTTGTCCTCGTCCGTCTCCTCCTCGAACGAGCGCCCGGTCGCGGCGAAGAAGGCCTCCTCGAGCGTGTCGACGCCGAAGCGCTCCTTCACCTCGTCGACCGGCTCGAGGAACAGCAAGGCGCCGCGATCGAGCAGGCCGATGCGATCGGCCAGCTCCTCCGCCTCCTTCATGTCGTGCGTGCAGAGGAGGATCGTCGCGTCGTGCAGCGTCCGTACCTCGCGGATGAAGTCCTGCACCTCGAGCTTCGAGCGCGGGTCGAGGCCGGTCGTCGGCTCGTCGAGCAGCAGCAGCACGGGCGAGGTCAGGAGCGCCCGCGCCAGTGCGACCTTCTGCTGCATCCCACGGGACAGGTGCTCCATCGCCTCGCCGCGCCGACTCGGCGGGAAGCCGACGCGCCCGAGGATCTCGGGGATCCGGTCGCGTGTCTGCTTCGGCGTCATGCCGTAGAACCGCGCCGCGTAGGCGAGGTTCTCCTCGGCCGACATCTTCTTGAAGAAGCTCGCCTCGACCGACACGCGGTTGACGAGCCGGCGGACGGCGCGCGTCTCCTTGAACGCGTCGTGCCCGAAGATGACTGCGCTACCGCCGTCGTGCAGCAGCAGCGTCGACAGCAGGCGGACCAGCGTCGACTTGCCCGAGCCGTTCTGGCCCAGGATCGCGACGCACTCGCCCCGCTCGATCGTGAACGAGACGTCCTTGAGCGCGACGCGCCGGCGCCGGTGCAGGCGGCGCCGTTCCTTGCGGACGAACTCCTTGCGCAGGTTGTGAACTTCCACGGCGACCATCACTTAGCTCCTCTGCTTCGACTGCGACAACCACTTGCAGGGACACGGAATCGGCGCACCACCGAAGGACACGGCGGCGCGCGAGAAAACCCGAGTCAGGCGAGGAGCAACATCGCGGCTGCACGTTAGCGAAACCCGCCGACGACGGCAAATCTTCGTTTTCCTACTACCGTTTGCGTCGTGCAGGACGTGCTCGTCATCTCCGGTCCATGCGGCGCCGGCAAGACGTCGGTCGGCTTCGAGTGCCTCGAGCTGCTCGAGGAGCACGGCGTTGCGTGCGCGATGATCGACGCGGAGCTCGCGTACTTCCACCCGAAGCCGGACGACGACCCCCAGGGGACACGCGTCGCGGAGGCCGCGCTCGCGGCGGTCGCACCCGTCTACGCGGCCGCCGGGATCGAGCGCCTCCTGCTGCCGCGCGTGATCGAGCGGCCACGGCATCTCGAGCTCGTCCACACGGCGCTTCCCGACACGCGCTTCCAGATCGCGTGGCTCGAGGTCCCGCAGGAGACGATCGCCGAGCGGCTCGGCGCACGCGAGATCGGCAGCGCGCTCGACTGGCACCTGCGCCGCGCCGAGGAGATCCGCCGCAACGCGGCCGCCCATGACCTCTTCGACTTCACGGTCGACGGCGACCGAACGGTGCGCGAGGTCGCGCTCGACGTGCTCGCGCGCGCCGGCTGGCTCTAGCGCCCCTGAGCGGCGCGCTCTTCGGCGATCTTCGCCTTATGGTATTCGAGTCGCTCCTTCAGCCGCTGCCAGACCGCCTCAGAGTGCGCGAGTTCTTCAGGTGTCCGCTTCGGAATTCTCTTCTTCTTGCCCATCGTCACCCTCCAAGAGCCGGATGATGTATTGCGTGTCCTGACGGAGATCGAACAGCGCCCCCATGATAGAGAGAGCGTCTTCGCGGTCGAGCGGCGGCTCGCTGGCCATTCCGGAACGATCCGCCGGCGCGCGCCTGCGCACAAGATGGCCGGATCGGCCGCGTCTGTTCTCGATTTGAGCTCCGTCCCCATGGTCCGGTAAAGTCCGGGTGCGCAGGCGGCACCGACGCCGCCCGCGGAGGCAATGGGGCCTCGCAATCTATGGGATTGCGGGGCTTTTTTGTTGGTCCAACGGAAGGGAGAGACGCATGAAGTTCAAGCTCGAGTACATCTGGCTGGACGGGTACGAGCCGGTCCCCAATCTGCGCTCGAAGACGAAGATCGTCTCGTTCGAGGCGACCCCGACCCTCGAGCAGCTGCCGATGTGGAACTTCGACGGCAGCTCGACGCGCCAGGCCGAGGGCTCGAGCTCGGACTGCCTGCTCCAGCCCGTCGCCGTCTTCCCCGACCCGGCGCGCAAGAACGCGCTGCTCGTCATGTGCGAGGTGCTGCTCCCGGACGGGACGCCGCACCCGTCGAACAGCCGCGCGACGATCCCGGACGACCCGGACACGTGGTTCGGCTTCGAGCAGGAGTACTTCCTCTACAAGGACGGCGCGCCGCTCGGCTTCCCGAAGGAGGGCTTCCCGGCGCCGCAGGGCGAGTACTACACGGGCGTCGGCTTCAAGAACGTCGGCGACGTCGCCCGGCAGATCGTCGACGAGCACATCGATCTCTGCCTCGAGGCGGGCATCAACCTCGAGGGGATCAACGCCGAGGTCGCGAAGGGCCAGTGGGAGTTCCAGATCTTCGGCAAGGGCTCGAAGCGAGCCGCCGACGAGATGTGGATCGCCCGCTACCTGCTGCTGCGCCTCTGCGAGCGGTACGGCGTCGACATCAACTTCCACCCGAAGCCGCTCGGCGTCGAGCACGACTGGAACGGGTCGGGCATGCACACGAACTTCTCGACGAAGCACATGCGCGAGGTGGGCGGCGAGGAGTTCTTCGAGGCGCTGATGGCAGCGTTCGCGGAGGCGCGCGAGGAGCACATCGCCGTCTACGGCCCCGACAACCACATGCGTCTGACGGGCCTGCACGAGACGGCTGCGATCGACGAGTTCACCTACGGCGTTTCCGATCGCGGCGCGTCCATCCGCCTCCCGCACAGCTTCGTCGCCGACGGCTACCGCGGCTATCTCGAGGATCGCCGTCCGAACTCGCTGGGCGATCCGTACCGCATCGCCGGACGGATCATCCAGACGATCGAATCGGTCACGGCGATGTCCCTGATCGAGGACGCGTTCGCGGCCTGATGCTGGCCGCGGTCGGCATCGAAATGGTGATCCGCGACCTGCACCCTGACGACTGGGCCCAGGTCGCGGCCATCTACCGCGACGGGATGCGCGGCGGCCTCGCGACGTTCGAGACCGACGTCCCGCCGTGGGAGACGTGGGACGAGGCGCATCCCCTGAAGGTCGTCGCGGAGCTCGACGAGCGCGTCGTCGGCTGGGCGGCCGCCGGTCCGGTGTCGTCGCGCTGGGCGTACCGCGGCGTCTACGAGTCGAGCGTCTACGTAGCGCGCGACGCGCAGGGCCGCGGCTACGGCAAGGCGCTGATGGAGCGTCTGATCGAGCTGAGCGAGGAGCGCGGGATCTGGACGCTCCAGACGTCGATCTTCCCGGAGAACGAGGCGTCGCTGAAGCTGCACCACCGCGTCGGCTTTCGGGTCGTCGGCGTTCGCAAGCGCGTCGGGAAGCGCGACGGCCTGTGGCGCGACACCGTGTTCCTCGAACGGCGATCGGAGGTCGTGGAATGACGAAAGTCGAGACGGTCGTGATCCGCGAGCGCGTCGAGACCGTGATCGACGCCGTCGAGGAGGCGACCGGGCACGTCGGCGTCACCGTGATCGAGGCGATCGGTCACGGCCGCGAGCGCGGCGTCACGCACGAGTACCGAGGTCGCGTCTTCGAGTCTCGCTTCCTGCCGAAGGCGCTCCTCACATTCATCGTCGACGACTCGATCGTCGACGACGTCGTCGCCGCGATCGTCGACTCGGCGCGCAGCGGCAACGAATCCGGCGACGGCCTCGTCTGGACGACGCCGGTGTCCAACGTCATGCACAACCGAACCGGCAAGAGCCTAGAGGAGGTGGAGCACGGATGATCAAGAACCACGACCTGCTGATCGCGGCGAGCACCATCTGGGTGGTGATCACCGCAGTCCTCGTGATGTTCATGCAGGCGGGCTTCGCCTTTCTCGAGGCGGGGCTGACACGCATGAAGAACGCCGGCCACATCGCCGGCAAGAACGTCCTCATCTTCGCGATCTGCTCGATCGTCTACTGGGCAGTCGGCTTCGGGATCGCGTTCGGCGACGGCAACGCGATCGTCGGCACGGCCGGCTTCTTCCCGTCCGTGAACGAGCTGATCTCGGTCGGGCAGAAGCCGTTCGACTGGTTCTCCGAGATCCCCGGTGCCGCCGGCTATCTCTTCGAGGTCGTGTTCGCGGGCGTCTCGCTCGCGATCGTGTGGGGCGCAATGGCCGAGCGCGCGAAGCTGTGGGTGTACTTCGCGTTCGGCGTCGCCTTCACGCTGATCTACAGCATCACGTCGCACTGGATCTGGAGCCCGCACGGCTGGCTGTTCCACCGCGGCATGCAGGACTTCGCAGGCTCGACGGTCGTCCACTACCAGGGCGCGCTCGCGGGACTCGCAGGCGCCCTGCTGCTCGGGCCGCGCATCGGCAAGTTCGGCACCGACGGTCGCGCGAACCCGATCCCCGGGCACAACATCCCGTACGCGGTGCTCGGGACGCTGATCCTCTGGTTCGGCTGGTTCGGCTTCAACCCCGGCTCGACGCTGTCGGTCGACTTCGGAGGCTTCGGCTACTTCGCGTACGTCGCGATCACGACGAACATCGCGGCGGCCGCCGGCGCGCTCGGCGGCATCGCGACGGCGTGGATCGTCCTGCGCAAGCCGGACATCTCGATGATGCTGAACGGCGTTCTCGCGGCGCTTGTCGCGATCACCGCGGCTTCCGGCTTCGTCGCGCCGTGGGCGGCGATCGTGATCGGGCTCGTGTCCGGCTTCATTGCCGTCGTGGGCGTGATCGCCGTCGAGCGGATCGGCATCGACGACCCGATCGGCGCCGTCGCCGTGCACGGCATGTCGGGCGTCTGGGGAACGCTGGCGACCGGCATCTTCGCGGTGCCGCTGCTCACGAAGAACCTCGCGACCGGAACCGGCGGGCTCGTCTACACGGGCTCGTTCCACCAGCTCGGCGTGCAGGCGCTCGGCGTCGCCGTCGTCGGCGTGTGGGTGTTCAGCGCGTCGTTCGGGATTCTCTGGACGATGAAGCGCATCTGGGGCATCCGCGTCGAGCCCGAGACGGAGACGGCCGGTCTGGACGTGTCCGAGCACGGCATGTGGGGCTACCCCGAGTTCTACATCCCGGTTCCCGGCGGCTACGGCACCGAGTCGCACGGCCACCTCGGCCTCGCCCACGCGCACCGCGCGCACGCCGCGCACACGCACGCGGCCCTGCCCGTGGTGCCGGCGATCGAGCCGACGACCTAGCGTTGTCTTGCGAGGGGGGACGCCTCGGCGTTCCCCCTCGTTACGCTGCGCGCGTGGAGGTGCGCGACGTCGCGCCGGGCCTCTGGCTCTGGCGGTTGGAGTACCCCGATTGGAGACCGCGGCCGGATTGGGGGCCCCTCGTCGCGTCGACCTGTGTCGAGTCCGGCGGGGAGGTCGCCGTCCTCGACCCGCTCGCACCGCCCGACGACGCCGTGGAGATCTGGGAGCGCCTCGACGCGCACCCGCCGACCGTCGCCGTCGTCCTCAAGCCGGATCACGTCCGCGATGTCGACGTCTTCGTCCGCCGCTACGGCGTGCGCGCGTTCGGGCCGTACCTCTTCTGGCGGCAGAACATCCCCGAGAGCGAGCTCGAGGGGATCCAGCCCGGCAGCGAACTGCCGGGCGGTCTCGTCGCGCTGTACGACGGACGCGGGCGCAACGAGACGCCGTTGTGGCTGCCCGAGCAGCGCGCGCTCGTCTTCGCAGACGCGCTGACCGCGCCGAAGGGCGAGCTCCTCGTCTGGGACACGCCGTGGCACGAGGAACGCGTGCTGCCGGCGCTGCGGAAGCTGCTCGAGCTGCCGTTCGAGCGCGTGATCGTCTCCCACGGCGAGCCGCTGCACGACCGGGCGGCGTTCGAGCGCGCGCTCGAGCTCCCGACCTGGAAGGGCTAGCCGGTTTCTTCAGTCGCTTCGTCGACCTGCGCGAGCTCGGCGCGCGGCTCGAGGCGGTGGAACTCGTCCACGGCTTCGTCCCAGCGCTCCAGCAGCGCCGTCGCGCGCGGCGAGTCGGTGAAGCGGACGTGGCGCTCGAGCAGATGGTGCAGCTCCGCTGCGCCGTCGGCGTCGAGCGGTGACGCTTCGACGAGCTGCGGGTTCAGCCGCGACTCCGCCAGCTCGTGGACGTACACGACGCCGCCGCTCATCCCGGCGCCGAGGTTGCGGCCGTGCTCGCCGAGGATCACGACCGTCCCGCCGGTCATGTACTCGCAGGCGTGGTCGCCGGCGCCCTCGACGACCGCGACCGCACCCGAGTTCCGCACGGCGAAGCGCTCGCCCGCGCGGCCGGCGCAGTAGAGCTCCCCGCCGGTCGCGCCGTACAACACCGTGTTGCCGACCAGCACCGGGTCTCCCTCGTCGCCGACCGGCGGGCGCACGACGATGCGGCCGCCGCCCATCCCCTTGCCGACGTAGTCGTTCGCCTCGCCGACGAGCCGCAGCTCGACGCCGTGCGCGAGGAACGCGCCGAAGCTCTGGCCGGCGCTGCCCTCGAACCGGGCGCGGACGCGGCCCGGCGGCGTGCCGGCGCCGAACGCAACTGCGACGTTCGCGCCGAGGCGCGCGCCGACCGCGCGGTCCGCGTTCGTGATCGGGTAGTTGAGCTCGACGATCCGCGTCTCCTCGAGCGCCTGCCGCGCGTCGTACGCGAGCAGCGCGCCGAGCTCGCCGCCGCGCGCGTCGGGACGCGCCGCGCCGGCGAAGCCGCCGCCGCCGACGAGCAGCCGCTCGACCTGCAGCGCCGCCGCCCGCTCGCCCGCCGTGCGACGGCGCAGGAGATCGCCGCGGCCGACCGCCTCCGCGAACGTGCGCAGCCCGAGCTGGGCGAGGTGGCGGCGGACGTCCTCGGCGACGTAGAGGAGATACGCCTCGACCATCTCCGGCGTCGCCGCGAACTTCGCGCGCAGCTCGGGCCGCTGTGTGGCGATCCCGACCGGGCACGTGTCGAGGTGGCAGGAGCGGACCATGAGACATCCCTCCGCGAGCAGCACCGCGGTGCCGAACGAGACCTCGTCGGCGCCGAGCAGCGCCGCGAGCACGACGTCGCGGCCGGTCTTCAGCCCGCCGTCGACGCGCAGCCGCACGCGGCCGCGCAGCCCCTCGCCGACGAGCGTCCGCTGCGTCTCGGCGAGGCCGAGCTCCCACGGGACGCCCGCGTTCTTGATCGACGACAGCGGGCTGGCGCCGGTGCCGCCATCGCAACCGGCGACGTGGACGACGTCCGCGAGGGCCTTGACGACGCCCGCGGCGACGAGGCCGACGCCGGACTCGGCGACGAGCTTCACCGAGACGTCGGCGTGCGGGTTCGCCTGGCGCAGGTCGAAGATCAGCTGCGCGAGATCCTCGATCGAGTAGATGTCGTGGTGCGGCGGCGGCGAGATGAGGCCGACACCCGGCGTCGTGTGCCGCAGCTGCGCGATCTCCGCCGTCACCTTGTGCCCCGGCAGCTGGCCGCCCTCGCCCGGCTTCGAACCCTGCGCGATCTTGATCTGCAGCTCGTCGGCGAACGCGACGTACTCGGGAGTGACCCCGAAGCGGGCGGACGCGACCTGCTTGATGCGCGAGTTGCGCTCGGTGCGGAAGCGCGCGGGATCCTCGCCGCCCTCGCCGGAGTTCGAGCGCGCGCCGAGCCGCGTGAACGCGATCGCGACCGTCTCGTGCGCCTCCGCGGAGAGCGAGCCGTGCGACATCCCGCCGCTCGAGAAGCGGCGCACGATGTCTTCGGCCGGCTCGACCTCCGCGAGCGGAATCGGCTCGCGCGGCGCGAGCTCGAGCAGGTCACGCGGCTCGAGCGGCGGACGCTCGTCGACGAGCTCCGCGAAGCGCTCGTACTTCGACCACCCGCCGTTCCGCACGGCCGAACGCAGCGCGTGCGCGGCGGCCGTCTCGTGGGCCGCCTCGACAACGGACGGATTCGTCGCGTGCGGCTCGCCGCCGTTCCGAAACTTGACGTAGCCGGGATTCTCGAGCTGCACGGCCTCGAGGCGCGCGAGCGCTTCCCGCTCCAGCTCGGCGAAGCCGATCCCGCCGAGCACGGACGGGGTGCCGGGCAGGCAGAGCTCGATCACGTCGTCGCCGAGCCCGAGCGCCTCGAAGAGCTGCGCGCCGCGATAGGACGCGACATCCGAGATGCCCATCTTCGCCATCACCTTCAGCACGCCGTCCTCGATTGCGGCGCGGAAGCGGCGCTGCGCCTCGTCGGCGGACGGGCGGTCGCCGCCGATCTTGTCGGCCGCCGCAAGCGACGCGAGCGTCTCGAGCGCGAGCCGGGGACAGACGGCGTCGGCGCCGTAGCCGAGCAGACAAGCGAAGTGGTGGCTCTCGCGCGGCTCGTCGCTCGCGACGACGATCGACGTCCGCGTTCGCACGCCCGCAGAGACGAGGCGCCCGTGCACGGCACCGCAGCCGAGCAGCGCAGGAATCGCGGCGCCGTCGCCGCGGTCGTCGAGCACGAGCACCTCCGCGCCGCGCGACACCGCGTCGAGCGCGGCGTCGGCGAGCGCGCGACACGCGCCCGCTAGGTCGCCCGCGAATGTCGTCGGCAGGAAGGCGCCGCCGATCGCGTCGAGCGCGCCGGGGAAGAGGAAGAAGGTCTCGCACTCGAGCAGCCGGCCCTGCGGCGGCCGTTCCTCCACGAGCGCCGGGCGCGCGCCGAGCAGCGTGCGCAGCGTCGTCACCTCGCGCTCGCGCAGGTGGTCGATCGGCGGGTTCGTCACCTGCGCGAAGCGCTGGCGCAGGTACGAGAAGACCGGCCGCGCGCGCCCCGCGAGCGGCGGCAACGCCGTGTCGTCGCCCATCGACGACGTCGGCTCATGCCCTTGCTGCGCGACCGGCCGCAGCAGCAGCGAGAGCTCCTCGCGCGTGAACCCGGCGCGCACCTGGCGCGCGGTCAGGTTCGACTCCGGCGGCGCTACCGGTGTCCCCGGCGCGAGCGTGACGCGCGTGCCCGCGAGCCAGCGCGCGTACGGCCGCCGGCGCCCGAGCCGCGCCTTCAGCTCGGCGTCGTGCTCGAGCCCGAAGCCCGCGGGATCGACCGCGATCATCTCGCCCGGCCCGAGGCGACCGCGGCGCACACGCGCGCCGTCGGGCAGCGGCACCGCTCCGGCCTCGGACGCGCACGCGACGAGGCCGTCGTCGGTGACCGCCCAGCGCAGCGGCCGCAGGCCGTTCCGGTCGAGCGCCGCACCGACGACGCGCCCATCGGTGAAGACGATCCCGGCCGGTCCGTCCCACGGCTCGACGAGCGCCGCGTGGTGGCGGTAGAACGCGCGCAGCTCGCCGTCGAGCTCGCCGTCGTGCTCCCACGAGCGCGGCAGCAGCATCGAGAGCGCGTGCCGAGCGTCGCGGCCGGAGCGGACGAGCAGCTCGAGAGCGTTGTCGAGCAGCGCCGAGTCCGAGCCGCTCTCGTCGAGCACGTCGCCGAGTCCGCGCGCCTTCATCCACTCGACGTTGCCGTCGATCGCGTTGATCTCGCCGTTGTGACAGAGCATCCGAAACGGCTGGGCGCGCTCCCAGCTCGGCGTCGTGTTCGTGGAGAAGCGCTGGTGGAAGATCGCGAACGGCACCGCGAGGGCGGGATCTTCGAGATCGGGATAGAACGATGCGAGCTGGTCGGCCGCGCAGAGCGCCTTGTACGTCACCGTGCGGAACGAGAGCGACGCGACGTAGGCGCCCGCCACGTGCTCGGCGCGGCGGCGCGCGCGGTAGGCGCGCAGCTCGGCCTCGTCGGTCGACGTCCCGTCGGGGCGGCGCAAGACGAGGTGCTCGATCCGCGGCTGCACGGCGCGCGCGCCGTCGCCGAGCGCCTCCGTGCGTACAGGCACCTCGCGCCAGCCGAGCACGCCGATTCCCTCCGCCGTGCACGCGTCCTCGATTGCGGCACGCGCCCGCTCGTCGCGGAGGAAGACCGTCGCCAGCCCGCACCACGCGCCGGGGACGAGCGCGGCGGGGATCGGCATCAGGATGCCCGCGCCGTCGCCGGTCCGTCCGTCCGCGGCAATCGCGCCGCGGTGGCGGAGCCGCCGCAGCGCCTCGAGCGCGGCGTCGAGGATCGCACGCGACGTGCGGCCGTGCAGGTCCGCGACGAAGCCGATGCCGCAGGCGTCGCGTTCGATGCGTCGGTTCGGGATGCGCGTTTCCATCCGGCTCCTCGGTCGGGTGGAGAGAACTGGTCTGTGTGTCCCCGCCTCGTGTGCTGCGACCTAGCCGGCGAAGGCGGGGGAGTGAACGCCGGCTAGCGCGTAAGGACGCGCGCGACCGTAATCAGCGAAAACTTGTTGTCGGCCGCACGCACCACGGAATCCATGACCCTAGGCGAGCCGCCGGACGACATCAAGTATTGATTCCGTCATGGAGTACCGCTTCGTCGACTGCCGCTGGGAGCTCGGCGACCGGGAGGCGGGGAGGCTCGCCTACCTCGCGGGACACATCCCCGGCGCCGTCTTCCTCGACGTCGAGCGCGACCTGTCGGCCGAGCCGGGCGTACGGGGCCGGCATCCGCTGCCGAGCGCGGAGCAATTCGCCGCGGCGGCGTCGCGGGCGGGCATCGGCCCAGGCGTCTTCGTCGTCGCCTACGGGAGCATGGGCGGCGCCGAGCGGCTCTGGTGGCTGCTGCGGCACTGGGGCCACGACGAGTGCGCCGTGCTCGACCTCGCCGGCTGGCTCGGGCCGCTCCGCGCGGGAGAGGAGACGGCCGCGCCGGCCGAGCTCGTCCCGCGCGAGCGAAGCGGCGACACGATCGAGGCCGACGAGCTCGCGGCGCGGCTCGGCGAGCTCGTCGTGGTGGACGCACGGCTGCCGGAGCGCTGGCGCGGCGAGCCGAATCCCGTTGATCGCGTCCCCGGCCGCATCCCGGGCGCGCTGAACGCGCCGTGGAACGAGGAGCTGCCGCCGCTCCCGGAGGGCGAGCTCGTCGCGTACTGCGGCTCCGCCGTCACGTCCTGTGTGACGCTCCACCGCGCGTGGCTCGCGGGCCGCGAGGGCCGCCTCTACCCCGGCTCGTGGTCGGAGTGGGAGCAGCGGCCCGAGCTGCCCGTGGAGCGCGGCTAGCGGAGCGCGAACGTGACGGTGACGGTCGCTTGGATGTGCTGCGTCCCCGGCTCGACGGGCACGCTCGGCGCGGCGGCGTCCCTGCCGGCGAGCGGGATCGGCGTCGGCCCCGAGCCCTCCGAGATCGACTGCACCGCGCCGAGGGAGCGCTTCGCGGCGTCCGCGAGCGTCTCCGCCTTCGCGCGGGCATTCGCAAGCGCCGCTTTCAGCGCGCTGCGGTAGAGCGCGTCGTTGTCGCCGCTCGTCAGGGACGGCCCTCCGACGGTGTTCGCGCCCGCCGCCACCGCTCCGTCGATCACCGCGCCGAGGCGTCCGAGCTCCCGTACGGTCACGCCGACGGTGTTGAAGGCCGTGTAGCCCAGAATCGCTTCGCCGGTCTCGTTCGTCCGCGGCTGCAAGGAGACAGCCTGCGTCTGGATGTCCTTCGCAGCGACGCCGGCGCCCTTCACCGCCGCGATCACCTTCGCCGCCTCCGCGGAGTTCTGCGCGAGCGCAGCCGAGGCGGTCGCAGCTTGCGTCGTGACGCCGAAGGACATGGCCGCGGTGTCGGGGACCGTGTCGACCGTGCCGCTGCCGCTGACGGTCAGCGTGCCGGCCGTTGCTTCCTTGTCCGCCGCGCCCGCGAGCAGCGGCAGCCCGACGCCGGCGAACAGCGAGGCGAATCCGATCCCAACGGCCAGCCAAACGACGTGACGTGTTCTCATGCCCTTGCTACGCCGCCGGAGGCGGCTTCGTCACATGAGCTTGTAACTCAGAGTTACAAGCTCAGGCGGCGGCTGTGCCGAGCGCGCCGTCGCCCAGGTACGGCGCCCATGTATGCGGGATCTTGGGTGCGGCGAGGCGGATGAAGAGCGTCGGCGAGGGCGGTTTCGGATGCACCCGCAGCTTCAGCTCGGTCTCCTCGAGCAGCCGGTTGCCCTTCCGTAAGTTGCACGGCGCGCACGACGTGACGACGTTCTCCCACACGGAGTCGCCGCCGCGGCTGCGCGGGACGACGTGATCGAGCGTCAGCCGCCCGCTCGAGCCGCAGTAGACGCACTTCCACCCGTCGCGGGCGAAGAGGGCTCGTCGCGAGATCTTCCGCTGCACCGTCCGGGGCACGCGCACGTAGTGGACGAGCCGGATCACGTGCGGCCAGTCGAACGTCGAGGTCGCAGAGCGAAGCGGCCGCTCGAGCGTCTCGATCAGCTCCGCCTTTCCCTTGTAGACGAGGACGTGGGCGCGCCGGACCGTACAGACGTTGAGGGGCTCGTAACTCGCGTTGAGGACGAGAACCTGCTGCACCTTGCGCGAAATGTAGCAACGCCTATGACCTACGAGGCCATCGCGCGCTCAACCGCCTCCTGCTCCTCAGGCGAGAGCGCGACCGTCGCGCGGCCCTGGTCGAGCTCCTTCACGTAGATGCGCGCGTAGTCGCGACCCTGGATCGCCGAGAGGACGACCCCGGTGCGGGACGAATCGAGCATCGCGACCGACGCCGACTGGTGGCCGCCCGAACCCGACAGGGCGTCGTAGCGCACGATCGACGTCTTCGCGAGCGTTCCGTCGATGCGCCGGTCGACACGCGCGAGGCCGGCCGCGAGCTCGTCGACCACGCGATGGACGTCGTCGATCCGACCCTGCAGCGAGACCGCGAACTCGACGAGGTCCTGCTTGCCGCCGCCGAGCAGGACGAGCTGCGCGGCACGGACACGACGCAGCTTCAGCAACGCCCAGGCCGCGACGACGAACGTGACACCGGCGGCCGCGGCGGCGGCGATCGCGATCCAGCCTGCGGTCGACGAGCTCACGGAGTCAGCGAGAAGATCACCGGATACTGGGCGCTGTTGTTCGTGATGCTCGCCTCCTGCGGCACCGGCTGCACGTTCACCTTGAGATTCGTCCGCACCCCGAACACGCCGGTCGTGTCGATGTTGCGGAAGACGACCGCCTTCGTCTCGCCCGGGTTGATCACGCTGATCGTCTCGGTGAGGACGAGCGGCGAGCCCTGCTTCTGAATCGTCAGCGTCACCGGAATCTTGCTCTCGAGGTTGTCACCGGTGTTCTTGATCTCGACCTGGAACGCGAGGCTGGTGGACGCGACGACGGTGTTGTCGCTCGACGTCGACAGCGTCGTCCCGCTCGGCAGCGCCTTGACGTCGACGATGCCGGTGCCGTGCAGGCCCTTCGACGTTCCGCTCGTCGAGGCGCCTTTGACGTTGTTGAACAGCGCCGCGAACGTGTGCGGGTTCGCGAGGTCCGCGTTCTGGACGAACGTCGAGTCGGGGACGACGACGCCGTGGACGTTCTGCGACGCGAGCGTCGCGGTCGACGGCGCCTTGAACAGGTCGTCCCAGACGACGTCGCTCGCGACGAGCCGCTCCGCCTGCTGGGCGAGCAGCGTCCCCGCGCGCTCCGAGTTCTTCGTGTTCGCAGTGCTCCGGAACGCGTCGGAGAGGCCTTTCAGCCCGCTGACGCGGAACTCCAGCGCTTCGACCACGTGCTGGTTCGCCTCACGGAGGCGCCCCGGCGGGTCGAGCGACTTCGCGCGCGCGACGTTCTGCTGCTCCTGCTGCGCGAGCCCGTCGAGCTTGCCCTCGAGCTCGACCGCCTTGATTCCAGGGGTCGTCAGGTAGTCGTTCATGAGCCTGCCGATGTGCTGCGACGCCGTTCCGATCGAGGTCACGTCGTGCATGTAGTCCCGGTAGGCGCGCGTCTTCGCGTCGCTCTGGCAGCCCTGGATCCAGAAGACGAGCAGGACGACGACGAGGATCGCCGCCGCGATCAGCCCGACCAGCCGGAGGAGCGGCGTCAGCCCGGCGGGCGGCCCGGCCGGGCGCCGCGGCCCGCGCGGCCGCCCTGTCGGGCGCGTCGGCGGCCGCACGGCACGCCGTCGCTGCGTGACGGTCTCCTCATCGGGCTCGTCGAAGAAATCGAACTCGATGTCGTCGATGTCATTCTCGCTCATGCGCGAACCCTCACGTCCACCCGGACCTTACCCCGAAGCCCGGCCGGGAAAGGAGTTCGTCCGGCCACGGCATAAGCATCCTGGTCGTGTCGGAAGCCCTCGCGCTCAGCCCGGAACCCCGGCTCTTCCTCGGCCGCTACCGGCCCCTGCGGCCGCTGGGCAGCGGCGGCTCCGGCTCCGTCTGGCTCTCCGAGGACGTCGAGGCCGGGCGCCAGGTCGCGGTCAAGATCGTCCCGCGCGAGGGAAAGGCCGGGTCGCGGGCGCGGCGCGAGGCGCAGGCGATGGCGAAGCTCGACCACAAGCGCTGCCTCCGGGCGTTCGCCTGCGGCCGGGACGCGGAGAACGTCTACATCGCGTACGAGTACGTGCCGGGGCGGACGTTCCGCGAGGCCCTGCGCGCCGGCGAGCTGAGCGACGCGCAGGCGGTCGAAGCGGCTGCGCAGGTCCTCGACGCGCTCGCGCACGCCCACGGCCGCGGCATCGTCCACCGCGACGTGAAGCCGGCGAACGTCCTGCTCGCCGACGGAGCGCGCGGGATCTCCGTGCGCCTGCTCGACTTCGGGCTGGCGCGCTTCTCCGACTCCGAGACGCTCACCGCCGTCGGCGACGTGCCCGGCACGCTCGCGTACATCGCGCCCGAGCGGCTGCACGGCGAGGACGCGAGCGCGGCCGGCGACGTGTGGTCGGTAGGCCTGCTGCTCTACGAGGCGCTCGCGGGACGGCATCCGTTCTGGCGCACGTCGCTCGCCGAGACGGCCGAGGCGATCGCAGCCGGACCGCCGCCGCTCGCGGAGCTCCGACCCGACCTCCCGACGCCGCTGCTCGCGGCGATCGACCGCGCGTTGTCGCTCGACCCGGCGAAGCGGCCGGTCGCAGGCCGGCTCGCAGGGATGTTGCGGAAGGCGAATCGCACGCACACGAGCGCAGCGGCGACGCTCGGCCTGCTCGAGCAGAAGGTCGTCCCCTCGGCTCTTGCAGGAGCCTTCGCCGGCGCCGGCGCCGCGCTCCTTCCCTTCTACCCCGTTCACCTCGCAACGGTTCTCGCTCTCGCGGCCGCCGCGGCGACGTTCGTGCGTCCGCGCGTCGGCGTCGCGTTCGCGCTCGCCGTGCCGGTGCTGCCGCTCGGAAACGTCGCGCTCGCGCTCGCGGTCGTGTACGCCGTGCTCGCGCTCGCGTGGCTCGTGTTGCACACGCGCCAGCCGGAGCGCGCCGTGCTCGTCGCGCTCGGTCCGCTGCTCGGACCGCTCGCCGCGCTCGGTCTTCTGCCGTTGCTCCTCCGCAACGGGCGCTCGCCGCTCGTGCGCGCGCTTGACGCGGGAACGGCGGTCGTGCTCGCGTCGGTCGTCTCCGCGCTCGCCGCCGCGCCGGTCGGCCTTGGAATCCCCGGCAGCCGCGATCCCGTCGCGGCCGCAGAGGCGCTCGCGCGCGCGCTCCCGCACGCGACGCTCGCATTCGCGGTCGCGCTCGCGGCCGCGGCCGCCGCGCTGCCGCTCGCCGAGCGGCGCGGGCGCTGGGGGCTCGCGCTCTGGGGCGGCGGCGTCCTGCTCGCTGCGCTGCTGCCGGTCGCAGCGCTGCCGCTCGTCGTCTCGTGCTGGTTGACCGTAGGGGCGCTGGGAGCCAGGACTTACACTGGCCCGTCGGGGTAAAAGCCCCGCCGGAGCCCCCATGCTGCGCACGATCGAGCAGAAAATCGAGTCGCTCTTCGAAGGCGTCTTCGGACGTGCGTTCCGCACGCACGTCCAGCCCGTCGAGCTCGCTCGGAAGCTCGCGAAGGAGATGGACGACGGCAAGACGGTGTCCGTCTCGCGCGTCTACGTGCCGAACGAATACTCCGTCTACCTCTCGGTCGAGGACCGCTCGCAGTTCGCCACCTACGAGGAGTCGCTCGTCGACGAGCTCGAGCAGTACCTCGCCGAGCACGCGCGCCGCGAGCAATATGCGTTGCTCTCGGCGCCGCGGGTGCTCCTGCACACCGACAACGACCTCACCGTCGGCGAATTCGGAATCGCGACGCGCATGGTGCAGCCGGGCGCCGGCCGCCGCCGCGAGGGCGAGCCGTCGCCGAGCGCGACGATGATCTACCGCGCCGCGGAGCCGCAGCAGCAGGAGACGGAGTCCGCGTCCGAGGAAGAGCTCGGCGTCGCGCCCGAGGTTGTGACGCTCACAGTCGACGGGAAGAAACACGAGGTGACGAAGCGCAAGACGCTGATCGGCCGCTCGAAGGAGTGCGACGTGCGCATCGAGGATGCCGCCGCCTCGCGCCGGCATGCGGAGATCCGCCAGGAGGGCGCGGCCTACTGGATCGTCGACCTCGACTCCACGAACGGCCTCGAGGTGAACGGGCTCCGCACCCAGCGCGCGAAGCTCGACCACGGCGACAAGATCACGATCGGCTCGACCGAGATCGCGTTCCGCCGAGACACCGCCTGATGCTCGCGTCGATCGCGGTTCAGACCGTCCTGCTCCTCCTGAAGATCGCGTTCCTCGTCCTGCTCTACCTCTTCATCTGGCGGATCGTCCGCAGCGCGAGTCGCGACGTCCGCCTGCCGCAGGAGAGCTTCATCATGGGGCCGTCGCAGGCAGCCGCGCTCGGCCTCGGACGGCAGCCGCTCGCGACGGGCTCGCTCGTCGTGGTCAAGAGCGACGCGCTGGACGAGGGACGGGAGTTCACGCTCGACACCGCGCCGCTCTCCCTCGGGCGTGCCCCGGAGAACGACATTCGCCTCGACGCCGACGAGTTCGCGTCCGCGAAGCACGCTCGCGTCGAGCCGCGCCGCGACGGCGTCTGGATCGAGGACGTCGGCTCGACGAACGGGACGTTCGTGAACGGCGCGCGGCTCGACCGGCCGCGCCGCCTGACGCCCGGCGACGTCGTGCGCGTCGGCGCGACCGACCTCAGGTACGAGGCGTGAACGTGGGGCGCAAAGCCGCCGTCTCGCATACCGGACGCAAGCGCCGGCACAACGAGGACGCGTACGTCAGCAAGCCGCCTCTCTTCGCGATCGCGGACGGCATGGGCGGCGCGCGCGCCGGCGAGGTCGCGTCCGGGCTCGCGGCCGCCGCGGTGAAGGCCGACGAGACGACGGGTGACGGAACCGAGCGCGTCGTGGCGTTGATCCAGGAGGCGAACCGGCGCATCTACGAGCGCTCGAGCGAGGACGCGGACGTCTCCGGCATGGGCACGACGATGACCGTCGCGCTCGTGGCCGGCTCGCACGTGACGTTCGGTCACGTCGGCGACTCCCGCGCCTACGTCCTGCGCGACGGCGCGCTCGAGCAGCTCACCGACGACCACTCGCTCGTCGCCGAGCTCGTCCGCGGCGGCAAGCTGTCGCCGGAGGAGGCCGAGCACCATCCGCAGCGTTCCGTGATCACACGCGCGCTCGGCACCGATCCCGACGTCGACGTCGACACGTTCGTCGTCGACGCACAACCGGGCGACGTCTTCCTGCTCTGCTCGGACGGCCTGACGGACATGATCTCGGACGGGACGATCGAGCGCGTGCTCGCCGAGCACGCGGACGACCTCGAGGGCGCGCTGCAGGAGCTCGTGCGGCTCGCGAACAAGGCGGGCGGCGAGGACAACATCACGGTCGTCGCGTTCGACGTCACCGACGACGGCGGCGAGCCCGACGAGCGGACGGTGGAGCAGACGCGGCCGATGCCCGCGGTCTCGGACGGAGACGTCGCCCCGGACCCGCGGGTCGAGGAGATCCCCGCCGTCGACACGATGGTCGTCCCCGCGGAGGAGGTCGCGCAGCTGCGCGCGCGCAGCCGGCCGCGGCGCGACGCGTCGATCTGGCCGCTCGTCTGGCTGCTGCTCGTGCTCGTGGCCGCGGCCGTCCTGCTCTGGGTGGTGGCGCGGTGAGCGAGCGGAACCGCGAGCTCCTGAACCTCGGCGTCGTCGGCGTGCTGACGGCGATCGGCTTCGCGTCCGTCTACATCGCGCGGCAGTCGGAGATCTCCTCCGGCTCGCTCTCGTACGCAGTCTTCTTCCTGCTCCTCTACCTCGTCGCGCATGCGGCCGCGCGCCTGACCGTCCCGCACGCCGATCCGTACCTGCTGCCGATGGCCGCGCTGCTGACGGCGCTCGGCCTGACGGAGATCTACCGGCTCGGTCCGAGCGACGCGTTCAAGCAGGGACTGTGGATCGTGATCGCAGTCGCGGTGTTCGCGGCGACGCTGTTCGCGCTGCATCGCGACTACCGCGTGCTCGAGTCGTACAAGTACCTCTTCGGTCTGACGGCGATCTTCCTGCTGGTGCTGCCGGCGCTACCGGGAATCGGCACGACGGTGAACGGCGCACGCCTCTGGATCCACTTCGGCTCGATCCAGTTCCAGCCGGGCGAGCTCGCGAAGCTGGCGCTGATCGTCTTCCTCGCGGGCTACCTGCGCGAGAAGCGGGAGGTGATCGCGCAGGGCCGCGTCAAGGACCTCGGACCGCTGCTCGTCATCTGGGGTGCGGCGATGCTCGTGCTCGTGGAGACGAACGACCTCGGCAGCGGACTCCTCTACTTCGGCGTCTTCCTCGCGATGCTGTACGCGGCGACCTCGCGCACCGGCTACGTCGTCGCCGGCGCGATCCTGTTCGTCGTCGGCTCGGCCGGGGTTTACGAGATCTCGGCGCACGTCCGCGAGCGGGTCGACGTCTGGTTGAACGCGTTCGACTACTCGCACACCTCCGGCTACCAGGTCGTGCAGGCGCTCTATTCGGTCGGCCACGGGGGCTACGGCGGCACGGGCCTCGGGCGCGGCATCTTCACGCAGCCGGGGTCGGACAACACGCTCATCCCCTACCTGAACACCGACTTCATCTACTCGGCGCTCGCGCAGGAGCTCGGTCTCGTCGGGGCCGCCGCGCTGCTGCTCGTCTACATGCTCCTGATCGCGCGCGGCTTCCGCATCGCGCTGCTCGCCGACGACGGCTTCTCGAAGCTGCTCGCGGCGGGTTTGACGTTCGCGTTCGCGCTGCAGGCGTTCATCATCGTCGGCGGGATCGTCCGGCTCATTCCGCTGACTGGGATCACGCTTCCGTTCGTGAGCTACGGCGGGTCGAGCGTCGTCGCGAACTTCGTCCTGCTCGCGGGCCTGATGCTCGTCTCCAATCGCGCGAACGCCGACCGGGTGCATGTCTGATGGCGATGAACAAGCAGATCACGCGCCTCGCGGTCGTCGCGATCCTGATGATCGCGGCGTTGATCGTCGCGACGACGTACTGGCAGACGTGGGCCTCGGCGGGGCTCGCGGACCGGCAGGACAACGCACTCGTCCGCGTCGCGCAGTTCACCGTCGACCGCGGCAAGATCTACGCGGACGACGGCAGGCTCGTCCTCGCCACGAACGTCAAGAAGAAGGTCGGCGGCCAGACCTTCTACTTCCGGAAGTACCCGCACGGCGACCTCGCTCCTCACGTCATCGGCTACTCGACGCAGAGCCGCTCGCGCGCCGGTCTCGAGCGCTCGCAGAACGACTACCTCACGGGCGCGAACGGGAGCCTCGCGAGCGTCACGCGCCGTGAGTTCGACGAGCTCAAAGGCGTGACCGTCAAGGGGAACGACCTCCTGCTCTCACTGAACGTCGCCGCGCAGCGCGTCGCGGTGCAGCAGCTCGCGGGCAAGTGCGGCGCGGCGGCGGCGATCGAGCCGTCCACCGGCCGCATCCTTGCGCTCGCGTCGAGCCCGACCTTCAACTCGAACGCGATCGAGAAGCACTTCTCGCGCATCACGCGGGCGAAGACGTCGGCGTGTGCCTTCTCCGCGCCGCTGCTCGACCGAGCGACGCAGGGCCTCTACCCGCCGGGCTCGACGTTCAAGGTCGTCACGGCGACCGCCGCCCTCGACTCGCATGCGTTCACGCCCGAGTCGGTCTTCAACGACCCCGGCTACTGCGAGGAGTACGGCAAGAAGGTGTCGAACGCCGGCAACCCCGACCAGAACGGGCCCGAGGCGTTCGGAAACGTGACGCTCGCGCAGGGCCTGCAACACTCGATCAACTCCGTCTACTGCAACATCGGCAAGAAGATCGGCGCCGGCGCGATCCTCGACTACGCGAAGAAGTTCGGCTTCTACGCCGCGCCCGACGTCGAGCTGCCGGCCGACGCGCAGAGCCCGAGCGGGCTCTACAACCCGACGACGCGCAAGCTCTTCGACCCGAAGCATCCCGAGTACCAAGTCGACCCGGGCCGGCTCGCGTTCGGGCAGGAGCGGCTGCTCGTCACGCCGCTGCAGATGGCGATGGTCGCCGCGACGATCGCGAACGACGGCGTCCTGATGAAGCCGCACCTCGTCGACGAGGTCCGCAGCCCGACAGGGACGCTCGTCACCCGCATCGGCCCGCACAAGGAACGACGCGTCATGTCGTCGCAGACCGCGCAGCAACTGACTGCGATGATGGTCTCCGTCGTCACCGGCGGCACCGGCACGACCGTCCAGATCCCGGGGATCTCCGTCGCCGGCAAGACGGGCACCGCCGAGACCGGCGTCGAGAGGCACTACGACACGTGGTTCATCGCGTTCGCTCCCGCAGATGCGCCGAAGGTCGCGGTCGCCGTGGCGCTCGAGAACCAGACCGGCTTCGGCGCGACGACCGCGGGTCCGATCGCGAAAGCACTCATGGAGGCGATCCTGAAGTCCGGGTCGAATACCTAAGGTTCAAAGTCGATGGCGACCGACCCGATCATCAACTCCCTCTTCGACGAGCGGTACCGGATCGTCCGGAAGCTCGGCTCCGGCGGCATGGCGAACGTCTACCTCGCGGAGGACCAGGAGCTCGGCCGGCGGGTCGCGATCAAGATCCTCAACGACCGGCACGCGGGCGACGAGCAGTTCGTCGAGCGCTTCCGCCGCGAGGCGAAGAACGCGGCCGGTCTCTCGCACCCGAACATCGTCTCGATCTACGACCGCGGCGAGGCCGAAGGGACGTACTACATCGCGATGGAGTACCTCGACGGCCGCTCGGTGAAGGAGCTGATCGTCAAGCGCGGACCGGCGCCGATCGGGATCGCCGTCGATTACGCGCGCCAGATTCTCGCGGCGCTGCGCTTCGCGCACCGCAACGGCGTCGTCCATCGCGACATCAAGCCGCACAACGTGCTCGTCGACGCGGAAGGGCGCGTGAAGGTGACGGACTTCGGCATCGCGCGCGCGGGCGCGAGCCAGATGACCGAAACCGGTTCGATCATCGGCACCGCGCAGTACCTCTCGCCGGAACAGGCGCGCGGCGCGCCCGTCGACCAGACGTCGGACCTCTACTCGCTCGGCATCGTCCTCTACGAGCTGCTGACCGGGACGGTGCCGTTCACCGGCGACTCGCCCGTCGAGATCGCGATGAAGCACCTCTCCGCGACGCCCGAGCGGCCCTCGGCGAAGCGCCCCGACGTTCCGCCCGCGCTCGACTCGATCGTCGTGCGGGCACTAGCGAAGGATCCGGCGCAGCGCTATCAGGGCGCGGAGGAGATGGACGCCGATCTCGAGCGCGTCGCGCGGGGGCTGAGCGTCTCGCCGAGGACGGAGGAGGCGGCGACGACCGTCCTCCGCGGCACCGATTTGATGAACGCGCCGACGACGATCCAGCCGGCGCCGGCTCCGGTCACGCAGGTGCGGCCGCCGGTCCCGCCCGCGCCCTCCGGGCGGTACTACGACTACGACGAGCCGCGGCGCCGGCGCGCGATCTGGCCGTGGCTGCTCGCGATCCTGCTCGTCGCGGCCGCCGTGATCGCCGGCGTCTACGTCTACCAGCAGATCCAGCGCGAGCTCGACCAGACGAAGCCCGTCGGCGTCGCGGACTACACGGGCATCCGCGAGCTGAACGCGGTCAATGCGATCCGAAGCGACGGACTGTCGGTCGACCCGACGCACATCCACCGGCAGCCGAGCGCGAAGATGCAGGTCGGGTTCGTCTTCAAGCAGGACCCGACGCCCGGCGAGCGCGTCGACAAGGGCTCGTTCGTGACGATCTGGGTCTCGACCGGCAAACCGAAGGCGTTCGTCCCGGACGTACGCGGCAACACGCAGGACGACGCGGTCGCGGCGATCACCGCCGCAGGGTTGACGGCCGACGTCCATCCTGTCCCGTCCGCCGCGGATGACGCCGGCAAGGTGCTCGCACAGGACCCGAAGCCGGGGACGAAGGTGCTGAAGGGGACGAAGGTGCGGGTCAACGTCGGCAGCGGTCCGAAGCCGGTCGCCATGCCGGACGTCGTCGGCATCCAGTACGACTCCGCGGCGTCGATCCTCCAGGGCCGCGGCTTCTTCGTCGCGCGCAAGGACGTCGACTCGGACCAGCCGGCCGGCGTCGTCGTCGAGCAGAACCCGGCCGCGAACACGTCGGTCAATCCCAAGTCGACCGTCACGCTGAAGGTCTCGAAGGGCCCGAAGACGGTCGCGATCCCCGGTGTCGTCGGCCAGGACGCCGGCGGCGCAAAGGCGGCGCTGATCGCCGCCGGTTTCGTCCCGCGGGTGATCCCGCAGGACACGACCGACCTCGCGAAGGACAACATCGTCCTCTCGCAGGATCCGCTCGGCGGCACGCAGGCGAAGCCCGGAGCGACGGTGACGCTCGTCGTCGGCCACTTCGTCGGTGCCACGACGACCGCGCCGACGACCACGACGACGCCGATCCCGTGAGCCGGCGCATCCGGGTCGCCGTCGTCGCGGGAGGACGGTCGAGCGAGCACGAGATCTCGCTCGCGTCGGCGCGTTCGGTGCTCGGGGCGCTCGATCCCGACCGCTACGAGACCGTGACGGTCGCGATCGGCCGCGACGGCCGCTGGGAGATCGAATCTGCCCCAAAGCCAGCCTTGCAACAGTCTGTTGCAAGGGAGGCCAGGGCCGTGTCGGAGACGCTGCCGATCCCGACGGACGCGTCCGTCCCCGCGACGCTCGCAGACGTCGACGTCGTCTTGCCGATCCTGCACGGGCCGTTCGGCGAGGACGGGACCGTCCAGGGGCTGCTCGAGCTCGCGGGCGTGCCGTACGTCGGCGCGGGCGTCGCGGCGTCGGCGCTCTGCATGGACAAGGACCTGTGCAAGGCCGTGCTCCGCGACCGCGGCATCGCCGTCGCGCGCAACGTGACGCTGCGCGAGGGCGACGAGCTCGCGCATCCGTTCACCTACCCCGTGTTCGTGAAGCCCGCACGTCTCGGGTCGTCGGTCGGCATCTCGAAGGCGCACGACGAGGAGGAGTTGCGCGCCGCGGTCGCGCTCGCGCGCCGGCACGACGACAAGGTGCTGATCGAGGAGTTCGTCGCGGGCACGGAAATCGAGTGCGGCGTGCTCGGCAACCGCAGGCCGATCGCGTCGGTCGTCGGCGAGATCGTCCCGCACGCGGAGTGGTACGACTACGGCGCCAAATACGACGAGGGCGGCTCCGACATCGTCGTCCCCGCGCGGATTCCCGACGAGACCGCGGCCCGCGTCCAGGAGATCGCGGTCGAGTCGTTCGTCGCGACCGAGTGCGAGGGGATGGCGCGCATCGACTTCTTCGTGCGCGACGACGGCGAGGTCGTGCTGAACGAGATCAACACGATTCCCGGCTTCACCGAGACGAGCGTCTACGCGCGGCTGTTCGAGGCGTCCGGGATCCCGTACCGCGAGCTGCTGCAGCGGCTGATCGACCTCGCGCTCGAACGGCACGAGCGCCGGTCGAATCTCGAGTACTAGCGCGTCGCCCTGATCTCGTTGACGTGCGCCGACGAGCTGCCCGGCGGCAGGCTCGTCAGCCAGACGACGTAGTACGCGTACGGCCCGCCGTCGATGTCGAACGTCGTCTTCGCGCCGACCGTCTGCGAATCCGAGACCGGCTGGAAGGCGGAGTCCGCCGAATCGCTCCCCTCGATCTCGGCCGTGAATCCCGGCGTGTCGGTCGTGAGCACGACGCGCTTCAGCGTCAGCGGACGCGGCGCCGAGACGACGAAGCCGACACCCGGCTTGAGCCCGCCGAAGTCCTGCGAGCTGTACCGGGACGTCTTCCAGTACGTCGACGCGTCGCCGTCGACGGCGTAGCCGACCTCGTCCGGATGCTCGGCCTTGTCGTTGCCGAAAGGATCGTAGGACGCGACCGCGCTCAGCCTGACGGGGCCGCCGCCCGCCTGCGTGCTCCCGCCGTCCCCGCCGAGGACCGAGACGTGGTCGCGGAGCGCGTAGCCCGCGACCGCGACGATCGCGAGCGCGGCCGCGCCGAGCAGCGCGACGAGCCAGGGGAGCGGCGAGGGCTGCCGCGCGCGACGCGTCCGTTGCCGTGGCGGCACGACGATCGTCGGCGCCGCGCTGTCGCTGACTCCCGACTCGAGCTCGCCGAGCGCAGTTTGGAGCTCCGCCGCGAACTCGTCCATGGAGCGAAACCGCCGTAGCGGGTCCTTCTCGAGCGCACGCTCGACCGCGGCCGCGACCCGGGGTGGAATCTCCGGACGGAACGTGCGGACGTCGGGTGCCGGCTCGTTGATGTGCTGCAGCGCGATCGCGACGAAGTTGTCGCCTTCGAACGGCAGCCTGCACGTGAGCAGCTCGAAGAGCACGACGCCGAGCGAGTAGACGTCCGAGTGCGCGTCGACGTGCTCGCCGCTCGCCTGCTCCGGCGCGATGTAGTTCGAGGTCCCGACGACGGTCCCCGTCTGCGTGACCCCCGTCGTCTCGACGTCGAGCGAGCGCGCGATTCCGAAGTCGGTGACCTGGGGACGGCCGTCGCCGTTCAGGAGGACGTTCTGCGGCTTCACGTCGCGGTGCACGATCCCCCGCGCGTGCGCGAACGCGAGTCCGCGCGCGACCGCGATCGCAAGCCGCAGCGCCTCGTCGACCGGCGGCGGTCCCTCGCGCTCGAGCCGCTGCTTGAGATTCTCTCCGTCGACGAACTCGAAGACGATGAACTGCATCCCGTCTTCCTCGCCGCGGTCGATCAGCGTGACGATGTTCGGGTGCGACAGCCGTGCGACCGAGCGCGCCTCGCGGCGGAACCGCTCGACGTACTCCGCGTCCTCGAGGTGGTGCTCATGGAGGATCTTCAGCGCGACGCTGCGCTCGAGCAGGCGGTCATGCGCCTTGTAGACGCTCGACATGCCTCCTGTGCCGACGAGCTCCTCGAGCTCGTAGCGGCTCGCAACGACGTCGCCGACCATCAAACGCAGGATGATTCCCGGTCGGCGCGCGGGCTAAGCGCCGAGGGCCGCCGCGAGGGCGTCTTCCCAGACGGCGAGCGCCTCCTCGAGCTCCGCGTCCGTGAGGACGAGCGGGCTGAGGACGCGGATGCAGTTCCCGTGGATCCCCGCCTTCAGCAGCAGCAGCCCGCGCTTGCCGGCTCCCTCGACGACGGCAGACGCGAGCGCCGGCGCCGGCCGCTTCGTCTCGCGGTCCTCGACGAGCTCGATCGCGAGCATCGCGCCGAGCCCGCGGACGTCGCCGACGGCCGGGAAGCGCTCCTGCCACGCGAGCATGCGCGCACGGATCGTCTCCCCGAGCTGCACGGCGCGCTCGACGAGGTTGTCCTCCTCGATCACGTCGAGGACGGCGAGCGCGGCGGCCTGCGCGACGGGATTGCCGACGTAGGTGCCGCCGATCGCGGACTCGCCGGGCGCGTCCATGATCGCCGCACTGCCGAGGACGCCGGAGAGCGGCAGGCCGGCCGCGATCGACTTCGCAACCGTCATCAGATCGGCTTCGATCCCATAGTGCTCGAGCGCGAACATCCGGCCGGTGCGGCCGAAGCCCGTCTGCACCTCGTCGACGATCAGGACGATTCCGTGCTCGTCGCAGATCCGCCGGACCCCCGCGAGGAAGTCGTGCGGCGCCACGATGAAGCCGGCTTCGCCCTGGACGGGCTCGACGACGATCGCCGCGACGTGCTCCGCCGCGACCGACGTCGCGAACATCGCCTCGAGCGCGGCGAGCGCCACCTCGCTCGACGGCCCGCGGTAGTCCTGCGGGAAGGGCGCGCGGTAGACCTCGGGCGCGAACGGCCCGAAGCCCGCCTTGTACGGATGCGTCTTCGACGTGAGCGACATCGACATCATCGTGCGGCCGTGGAAGGCGCCGTCGAACGCGATCACCGCAGGGCGCTTCGTGTACGCGCGCGCGAACTTGACCGCGTTCTCGATCGCTTCGGTGCCCGCATTGAAGAACGCCGCCTTGACCGGCGCGCGAACCGGAGCGAGCGCCGTCAGCCGCTCGGCGAGCTCGACGTACTGCTCGTAAGGGACGATCGTAAAGTCGGTGTGCGAGAAGCGCTCGAGCTGCGCCTGCGCCGCCTCGACGACCCGGGGATGCGAATGGCCGACGTTGAGACAGCCGACGCCGCCGGTGAAGTCGATGAACGTGTTGCCGTCGAGATCGGTGATCGTCGCGCCGCGACCTTCGGCGATCACGATCGGCGCGTAGATCGAGAGCGGATCGGCGACGACGCGCTCCTTCCGCTCCAGGACGGCCCGAGAGCGCGGCCCCGGAATCTCCGTCTTCAGCTCGATCGCCCGGGTCGCAGCCACGACGGCAGCGTATCGGACGAAGCGGCCGTCCTGTATGAGTGAATAGCCGGGATTCAGGGCCTGGAGAGCGCCTCGGCCGTGTAGACGCCGAGCGGGTTCCAGAGCATGAAGCCGGTGACTCCGAGCGAGCGGGCGGCGTCGATCTGCGCCGCGACGTCCTCGTAGGTGTAGGTGCGGCCGAGCGAGAAGTCCTGCAGCCACGGCACGAGCCGCGCCTTGGAGTCGCGCATCTGCGCCTCGAAGTAAAGGAGCGCGTCGGTGACCGTCTGGCCCGGGTTCGCGTTCGGGTCGTCCAGCCCGTATTCGCCGGAGTTGAAGTGAGACGGATAGACCATCGGATAGACCGCGTCGACGTAGCGCGCCAGCCTGCTGGGACGCTGGCCGATCCCGAGGTCGCGCGTCGCGGCGAGCCCGAAGACGTCGACCGACACGCGAACGCCGAGCGGATGCAGGCGCTCCGCGGCGTACTGGACGAAGCGCGCGATCGTCTTCGCCTTCGACTCGTGGACGCGGACCGGATAGCGGATCAGGCTCACGTCGCCGTCGGACGGGAAGCGCACGTAGTCGAACTGGATCTCGTCGAAGCCCGCGTGCGCGGCAGCCTCCGCAATTGAGACGTTGTAGTCCCAGACACGCTTGTCGTAGGGGTTCAGCCAGCCGAGCCCGCCGCTCGTGTGCCAGACGGAGCCGTCCGCGTTGTGCAGCGCGAGCGCCGGCCGCGCCTCCGCGAGGATCGGATCCTCGAACGTGACCACGCGGCCGATCAGGTAGAGGCCCCGCGCATGCGCCTCGCGTGCGACGAGCCCCGGCTTGTAGTACGGACCCGCAGCGCCGACCTTCGTCGCGAGCGGCACCGACGATGACGCGAACGCGATGCGACCGTCCTCGTCCTTCACGTCGAGCTCGATGGTGTTGAGGCCGGAGCTCGCGAGGGCGACGTACTCCCGGTACTTGCCGGGGAGGTTCGCCAGCGACATCGTCACGTGGACGCCGCGGATCTCCTTCGGGGCCGTGCGGAACAGCGGCTTGTTCGTGCGCTTCAGGGTGCTCGCCGGTGCCGCCGCGACGGCGTGGCGCGACAGGTTACGCGCGCTGAACGCGAAACCGGCGGCAAGGCCGACCAGCACGAGCCCCGCAACGGCGCGGCGCAGGACACGCCGCCGCCTCCGGAGCCGTTCCCGCCTGCGGCGGCGCTCGTTCGGATCGACCGGTGTCAGGATCGACGACACGGCCGCGGAACCGTAGTGCAGATATCCCCGATCCGCAAGAATCGGGGTCGTGGTCCTCTCCGACCGGACGATCAAACGGCTCCTGGCCGAGGGCCGGATCCTCATCGAGCCATATGACGAGTCGCTGATCCAGCCCTCGAGCGTGGACGTCCGCGTCGACCGCTATTTCCGGGTCTTTCGCAACTCCCGCTATCCGTTCATCAACGTCAAGGAGGAGCAGGAGGACCTGACGGAGCTCGTCGAGGTGGACGACGAGCCGTTCATCCTCCACCCGGGCGAGTTCGTGCTCGGCTCGACGCTCGAGCGCGTGCGCCTGCCGGACGACCTTGTGGCGCGCTTGGAGGGAAAATCAAGTCTCGGCCGGCTCGGGCTGCTCATCCACTCGACCGCCGGCTTCATCGACCCGGGCTGGGACGGGCACGTGACGCTGGAGCTCTCGAACGTCGCCAACCTTCCGATCACGATCTACCGCGGCATGAAGATCGGCCAGCTGTCCTTCGTGCAGCTGACCGAGCCGGCGGAGACGCCGTACGGCTCGAGCGGCCTCGGCTCGAAGTACCAGGGCCAGCAGGGGCCGACGCCTTCCCGCTACTGGCAGAACTTCACGACATGAGAGTCCTCGTCACCGGCGGATCCGGCTTCGTCGGCGGCCACGTCGTCCCGAGGCTCCGCGCCGACGGCCGCGACGTGCGCGCGCTCGTGCGCGACCCCGCTCGCGCCGGCGACCTCGACGCCGAGCTCGTGCAGGGTGACATGACCGATCCGGCAAGCCTGCGTGCAGCCATGGCCGGCTGCGACGTCGTGATCCACCTCGTCGCGATCCGCCAGGGGCGGCCGGAGCAGTTCCAACGCGTCATGGTCGACGGCACGCGCAACCTGCTCGCGGCGGCGAAGGAAGCCGACGTCCGCCGCTTCGTCCTGATGAGCGCGCTCGGCACGACCGCCGAGACGAAGGACCTCGTGCCCTACTACAACGCGAAGTGGACGCAGGAGCAGGACGTCAAGGCGTCGGGCAGCGAGCACGTGATCTTCCGTCCCAGCTTCGTCTTCGCACCCGACGGCGGCATCTTGCCGACGTTCGCGAAGGTGGCGCGACTGCTGCCGGTGACGCCGATCGTCGGCAGCGGCCGCCAGCGCATCCAGCCGATCTGGGCCGACGACGTCGCCGCCTACTTCTCGCGTGCGGTCGACCTCGACGCCGCCGCAAACCGAACCTTCGAGATCGGCGGTCCAGACGCAGTCAGCTGGAACGAGTTCTGGGAGCGGCTGAGGCGCACGCTTGGGATTCGCCGCCGCCCGAGCGTCCACGTGCCGATGGGGCTCATGCGCCTGAACGCGCTCGTCACCGAGCGCCTCCCCGGCGACGTCCCGCTGACGCGCGACCTGCTGAAGATGCTCGAGGCCGGCGACAACGTCGTCACGGAGACGAGCGCGGTGCCGACCTTCGGCATCCCGCTCGTCCCGCTCGACGAGCAGCTCCGCCGCTCCACGTGAGCTCGCCGCGCGGACTGCTGTTGCACGTCTGGATCGCAAGCGAGCTCTCCGGCGCGCTGCTCGAGACGAATCTCCGTCTCGAGGGAGTAGACACCGATTTCTACGGAACACTGAGCCTCATCGGCGCGTTCGGGCCGCTGACACCGAGCGATCTCGCCGAGCGCGCCGGCGCGCCGGCGACAACGGTCTCCGACCGCGTGCGTCGGATGGTCGAGGAAGGCGACGTCGAGCGCGTCGCCCATCCCGAGGACGGGCGCTCGCACCTGCTGCGGCTCACGAAGGAAGGCGACAAACGCTGGCGCCGCGGCTGGCCGGCATTGCGCAAGACGATCGCGCAGATCTCGAAGAACCTCGAGCGACCTGTCGACGAGGTGGACGACGCGCTTCAGGATCTGATCGAAGCGACGCGAACGGCTTCACGAAGGCTTAATACGATTCCGTAGTAATTTAATCCGAAATCGGGGTATCTTGCAGAGGTGCTCCGGCGGGCCTGCGTCCTCCTCGTCCTCGCCCTTCTTCCCGCCGTCGCGACCGCCGCGACGTCCGAGCCGCGCGTCGTCGCGAAGATCAAGGTCGGCCTCTCTCCTTGTGCGGGCGCGGCTGGTTTCGGCTCGTTTTGGGAGACGAGCTTCAACAGCGCGACGCTGAGCCGCATCAACCCGAAGACGAACAAGGTGACGGGGCGGGTGCGGCTAGGCGCGCAGCCGTGCGGCATCGCCGCGGGCGCCGGCAGCCTCTGGATCGACGGCTACGGGACATCGACAGTTGAGCGCGTCGATCCGCGCCGGCTGAGGGTCGTGAGGCGGATCCGCGTGGGCGTCAACGTCTGGGACGTTGCGTATGCGTTCGGCTCGGTCTGGGCGACGAACAACTACGACCGCAACGTCGTGCGCATCGATCCGTCCACGAACACGATCGTCGCCACGATCGCGACCGGCGGCGCGCCGACGAACCTCTACGCGACCGCCGACACACTGTGGGTGGGATCCAACGATCCGGCGGGCAAGGAAGTGTTCCGCATCGATCCCGCGACGAACACGTCGACCGCCGTCACCGTCGGCCATACGGCTCCGAGTGGAATCGTCGCGACCGCCGACGCGATCTGGGTCGCGGCGGCGGACAACCGGGTCGTCCGCATCGACCCCGCGACGAACGCCGTCGTCGCGACGCTGAAGGTCGGGTCGCGCCCGGCGCAGGGCGACGTGGCACCGGACGGGACGATCTGGGTGCCGAACCTGCTGTCGAACACAATCTCCATCGTCGACCCGGCCACGAACGCGGTCGCGTGGAGGGTGAAGACCGGCGCCGGCCCATTCGTCGTCAGGAAAGCCTTCGGCGATCTTTGGGTGGGCAGCTTCCGGGGCACCGATCTCTGGCGCTTCCGCCCCTAGAGCGTCCGACGCGTTGCTCATCCTGTAAACCGTCCACTCCCAAAGGAGGACGGCTTGAAACTCGGCCTCAGAACGCTGTTACTGCTGGCCGCAGTGGTGTGCTTCATCATCGCGATCTTCGCGGACACGCACGTCACGGACTGGCTCGCGATCGGCCTCGCGTGCTCGGCGGGCGCGGTGCTCATTCGCGAGCTCGGCTGGGACAAGCCGATGATCGGGATGCATCGCTAATCGCGCAACGAGGGGCCTGCTCGTGCGGGCCCCTCTTGCATTTCGGGTGCGAACGGTGGTACGAACGCGCCGGCATCGACTAGGAGGACAGGATGAACGTCGGACTTCGCGCGCTGCTGGTCTTGGCAGCGCTCGTGCTTCTCATCATCGCGATCTTCAGCGACCTGCATCAGGGCGACCTGATCGCCGCTGGACTCGCGTGCTACGTCGGCGCAGTGCTCGTCGGAGACCTCGGCCTCGACCGAGCTCTCGGCGGCAGGCGCCGGGCCTGACAGGCGAAAACGAGAGGGGCGCCTTGCGGCGCCCCTCGATCGTTCGGTGACTAGCGGGGATTTCGTAGGAGGCGGTACACGTCCCCCACGCTGGCTAAGCGATTCCCCGTCGGTCTCGAGGACCCGCCCCTACGAGCTAGCACCTCCGCTGCCCGTACTGGAAATCTCCATCGACCGGACCACCTCCTTTCCGCGTTGCGCGCACTATAGCGACCGCTCCTGACCGCGCCCGAGGAAGACCGACAGCTCGAGGCCGCGGTCGAGCGGCACCGTCACGGACTCGAGCGACGGGTCGGCCTGGCGGGCCTGCGAGTAGGCGCCGAGCGTGTCGGCGTGCGAGAGGACGTTGTCCGCGACGAAGAGCGCCCCGGGCTCGACCTTGCCCAGCGCGAGCCCGAAAAGGCGCTCGTAGTCCTCCTTCTCCGCGTCGAGGAAGACGACGTCGAACACGTCGTCGATCGCGGGCAGCGTCTCGTTCGCGTCCCCTTCGACGAGCTGTGCCCAGTCGTCGAGCCCTGCCTCGGCGACGTTCGCGTGCCACGCCTCGCACTTACGGGGGTCGTTCTCGAGCGAGAGCACGCGCCCGCCGAGATAGCGGACGCCGGCGGCGAGCCAGATCGTCGAGTAGCCGCGCGAGCCGCCGACCTCGAGCACCTCGCAGTCGGTCTGCGGCGCGACGAGCGAGAAGAGGAACTGGCCCGTCGTGCGCTCGACCTGGCGCGCGCGCAGCTCGCGCGCGACGCCCTGCTCACGCTCCGCGCGATCCTCCTCCTCGAGCCGCGCGAGCACGCGGCGGACGCGATCAGCGAGCACGGCGCTCGCGTTCTACCGCATCGCGGACGTAACAGTCGGCGAGGTGGTCGTTGACGATCCCGCACGCCTGCATGGCGGCGTAGACGGTCGTCGGGCCGACGAAGCGGAAGCCGGCCTTGCGCAGGCGCTTCGACAGGTCGACCGACTCCGGCGTCTGCGCGACCCAGGTCGCCGGCGCGGGTCCGTCACGGCGGTACTCCCAGATCAGCTCCTCGAGCGGCGCCGACTCGCGCAGCGCGACCGTCGCGCGCGCGTTCGCGATCGCAGCCTCGATCTTGCCGCGGTGCCGGACGATCGTCGCGTCGGCGAGCAGCCGCTCGACGTCGCGCTCGCCGAACCGCGCGACGACGTCGGCGTCGAAGCCCGCGAACGCGGCGCGGAAGCTCTCGCGCTTGCGCAGGATCGTCAGCCACGAGAGTCCGGACTGGAACCCCTCGAGGCAGAGGCGCTCGAGCAGCCCGCGCTCGTCGCGCACCGGCCGTCCCCACTCCTCGTCGTGGTAGGCGTTGTACGCGGGGTCGCTCGATTCCCAGCAGCGCTTCAACGCCGGCTACGCGACCTCGACCTTGACGATCCCGTCCTCGACGCGGACGGGGAACGTCGCGACGGGCTCGACCGCGGGAAGCGTGCGCGGAACGCCGGTGCGGATGTCGATGTTCGCGCCGTGGCGCGGGCAGATCGCGACGCCGGTCTCCGGATCGAAGTCGCCCTCGCACAGCGGTCCGTCGTCGTGCGAGCAGCGGTCCTCGATCGCGTAGAACTCGCCGTCGAGGTTGTAGACGCCGATCGTGACCGAGCCGGCGTCCACGATCTTCACGCTGTTCGGCGGCAGCTCGTCCGCCGGGCCGACCTCAATCGTCCCCATCGAGTTCCAGCTCGTCCGCGAGGGTCGACCACTCCTCCGGCAGCGGCGTTCCCTTCGCGCGGTGAAGGGCGACCTTGAGGACGCCGAGGCCGAGGATCGCGCACTTGAGACGCACCGGCGTCAACGGGATGCCGATCTCCTCGAGCAGGTCCTCCTTCGGCAGCGCCGCGACCTCCGTCGCGCTGCGTCCCTTCACCATCTCCGTGAGCATCGAGGTCGCCGCCTGCGAGATCGCACAGCCGCGGCCTTCGAACTTCACGTCGTCGATCGTGTCGCCGTCGTCGCCGAACGAGACGTAGATCGTCACCTCGTCGCCGCAGAGCGGGTTCTGTCCCTCGGCGTGCGCGTCGGCGTTCTCGATCGCGCCGTGACCGCGCGGGTTCTTGTAGTGGTCGAGGATGACTTCGCGATAGAGCTGGTCGAACTCACCCACTAGTGCCCCTTCCAGTGATGCTTCCGGAGGGCATTGCTGGGAGGGGCACTTAAGAGAAAGCCTTCTGCGTCTTCAGCACGCCGTCCGCGAGCCGGTCGACCTCGTCGGCGATCGAATAGACGTAGAAGCTCGCGCGGCAGGTCGCTGCGACGCCGAGCCGCTTCATCAGCGGCTGCGTGCAGTGGTGGCCGCCCCGGATCGCGACGTTCTCCCAGTCGAGCACCTGCGACACGTCGTGCGGATGGACGCCGTCGACGTTGAACGAGACGATGCCCGCGCGGCGGTCGGCCGGCGGCCCGTAGACGGTGACGCCCGGCAGGTCGCCGAGCCGCTCCAGCGCATACGTCACGAGGTCGTGCTCGTGCTGCTCGATCGCGTCGAGGCCGATCGCGCCGACGTAGTCGATCGCGGCGCCGAACGCGTAGGTCTCGGCGATCGCCATCGTCCCCGCCTCGAACTTGTACGGCAACTGTCCCCACGTCGTCTCCTCGTACTTGACGGAGCGGATCATGTGGCCGCCGAGGTTGAACGGCTCCATCGCGTCGAGCAGCTCGGCGCGGCCCCACAGCGCCCCGACACCGGACGGGCCGCACATCTTGTGAGCCGAGAAGGCGAGGAAGTCGCAGCCGAGCGCCTGCACGTCGAGCCGCCGGTGCGGCGCGGCCTGGGCGGCGTCGACGACCATGATCGCGCCGTTGTCGTGCGCCCATTCGGCGAGCTTCTCGACCGGATTCACCGTGCCGAGCGAGTTGGACACGAGCCCCGCCGCGACGACCTTCACGTTTCCGTTACGCGCGAATTCCTCGAGGATGTCGAGCTGCAGCTCGCCGGCGTCGTCCATCGGGATCAGCCGGAACTCGGCGCCCGTCCGCTTCGCGACGTACTGCCACGGGACGAAGTTCGAGTGGTGCTCGAGCTCGGTCGCGACGACGACGTCACCGGGACCCAGATTCACGAGTCCCCACGCGTAGGCGACGAGGTTGAGTCCCTCGGTCGCACTGCGGACGAAAACGATCTCGCGCGTCGACGGCGCGTTGACGAACGCGCGGACCTTCTCGCGCGCGCCCTCGTAGCCCGCGGTCGCGCGCTCGGCGAGCTGGTAGACGCCGCGATGGACGTTCGCGTAGGAGTGCTCGTAGAAGTCGCGCAGCGCGTCGAGCACCTGGCGCGGCTTCTGGGTCGAGGCCGCCGAATCGAGAAAGGCGACCGGCTTGCCGTCGCGCAGCTCCTCGAGATACGGGAAATCGGCGCGAATGCGCTGAGAATCGAGCTTCGGCTCGGCGGTGACGGCCACGACCCCATGGTAACGACGCGCCTTCAGCCAGGGCCTGGCGCCTCCGTAATTATCCCTCTGTACAGGACGCTCGCGACGGTCGAGACTGCAGTTGCCAGCAAAGGAGGGGAAGCCATGTTCAGCTCGATCATTTGGGGAACGAACGGCTCCCCGGAGTCCGACCGGGCGCTGCCGATGGTGCTGGAGCTCGCGCGCGAGCACGGCGCGATCGTGACGCTCGTGCACGTGGACGAGCAGCTGGTCGGATCCCGGGTCTCGGGCGAGCCCGTCTTCGGCTACGAGCCGGAGGTCCATCGGAAGGTCCAGTCGCAGTGCGAGGAGCTGCGGCGGGCGGGCGTCACCGCCGACGTCGAGATCCACACGACCGCGCCGGGCGAGCCGGCCGACGTCATCGCACACGTCGCGGACGAGATCGGCGCCGACCTGATCGTCGTCGGGACGCGCGGTCACGGGAGGCTCGCCGGCGCGCTGCTCGCAAGCGTCGCGCAGCGGCTGCTGCACGTCTCGCCCTGTCCGGTGCTCGTCGTGACGCCGCAGGTGCGCGTCGAGCAAAACCATCCGGCGTTCAACTAGAGACGCGCGGCTACGGGACGCGGAAGCTCGTCGGCGTGTAGCCGGCGGCGGTCACGCGCACGCGCGTGTGGCGCCTCAGCTTCGCGATGCGCGCGTGGCCCTTCGCGTCCGTCGTCGCGGCTCCGACCTTCGCGCCCTTCACGGGGAAGCCGTCGTCGAGCACGGTCGCGACCTTGCGTGTCGCGTGCACGGTCAGACCCGGAAGAAGCTTCTGCCGGATGAGCGAGTCGCCGGTATTGACGAGCGCCTCGAGGCTGCCGGGGCGGGCGAGCGCCTCGATTTGGTACGCGGTCACATCGGCCGGCAGCTTCGTGGAGACGGTCGCGCCGAACGTCGTCGGGGGCATCCCGTTCGTTCGTGATCGCGCTGCGCGCACGGCGCCGTTCTTCGTCCAGAGCGCCCAGAGTTTGCCGTCGGTCTCGGCGGCGAGCGCCATGTGCGGGTCGCCGCCCTGGAATGTGCCGCGGTCCACGACGACGGAGTTGCTGTGGCCGACGATGTCCTGCACCGTCAGCATCGTCGACGTCGGATAGCCGTCGGCCCACGCCAGCCACATGCTCTGGCCGACGGTGAGCAGCGGCACGCGGTCGTCGCGCGACGCGGTCTGCGTGCCCAACGTCGGGTAGACGGAGCCGTCCGTCACGACGTAGCGGTCGGGATACGCGGTCGCGTTCGACCAGAACGCGACGAGGGGGATGGCCGACCCGGGAGCGATCGCGACCGACTCCGCGTAGCCGCAGCACGGCGTGAAGACGTTGCGCTCGGACTCACCGTTCAGTCCGGTGTAGACGTTCACGAATCCGGTGCCGCTCTGCGTGAACACGGGCGTCCCGTCGAGCATCACGGTGGCCGAGCCGACGTCGGAGAGTCGCGTCACGTTCGTGCGCGCCGGCGGCATCCACGTCGCGCCGTCGTCGCTCGACGCGATCCGCGCGACGCCGTCGAGCCCGTTTCCGGACACCGGGACGTAGAGCTGCAGCAGTCCGTTCGGCTGCTGCACGAGCGACGGCTTTCCGACGAACGGCAGTCCGGACAGCAGCGTCGTCGGCGTGCCGTTTCGAAGGACGAACAGCGAGCCCTTCGTGTCGTTCCAGACGATCAGCTCCGTTCCCGCCTGCGTCCGGAGCGGCGCCGGCTTGACGATGTTCACGACGCCGGTCGCGAAGCGCGTCCACGCACCGGCCGGCGGTGCGAGGGCGAGCGCAATGCACGCTGCGAGGGCGACGCGGCGGAGCACGACGCGATCCTAGCCACGAGGGCCGCCGAAGCGGCCCTCGCAATCAGGGGAGTGAGGTGCGCGTTCCGGGGTTACGCGAACGCCTTGACGAAGACGTCGACCTCTTCGGCCGGGAACGTCTCTGTCTTGACCACCTCGAGCAGCCCGATCTTCGCGAGCACGCGGAACGCGGTCTCGGTGTCGGGGTACTTGACGATCGCGAAGAAGTCCCACGGGCCCATCATCGCGTACGTCTTCTCGAGGATTCCGCCCTCGCCCTCGATGATCGTCTTGATCTGATCGAGGTACTTCGGGGCGTTCTTCAAGTTCTCCCTGCCCTCGGGCGTGAGCTGGATCAGCCCGACGTAGGTGAACATATCCCCTCCTTTCGACCCCCCGATCGTCTCGCGGCGCCCGCCGGCCGCCATCCGCGAAAGCCCGTACGAGGTTAGAAATCGGACCCCGTTGGGAAATGGGGTCGCAATGCCGGGCCGAATGGACTGCGACGCCTACTTCCAGCAGGTCGTCAACGTGAGGGGACGGGAGCTGATCGTCTACCGCTGCGACCGGGGCTGGTACGTGAAGGACGGCCAGCGGGGCGTGCGCTCGCGGTTCCTCGACGAGGCGCTCGAAGGCGTGCTGGGCCGGCCGCCGGACCGCAGCGCGCTCCTCGCGCTTGTCGAGATGCTCGACCGCGAGCTGACCGCCGAGCGCGACCGCACCGGACATACGGCGCATCGCGGACTGCACGCCTAGCGCTTAATCTGCCCGCGTGAAGGCCGCCAACCTCACGCTGCGATTCCTGCTCGAGCTCGCCGCGCTCGCCGCGGTCGGCTGGTGGGGCTGGGACGTCGGCGGGATCGCGCTCGCGATCGTCCTGCCGCTCGCGTTCGCCGCGGTGTGGGGTCTGTTCGTCGCGCCGAAGGCGCGCATCACGGTGCAGCGGCCGGTCTGGTGGGCGCTGAACACGGCATTGTTCGCCGTCGCCGCGCTCGCGCTCGGCGGGGCGTGGTCCGTGTGGGCCGGCCTCGCCTTCGCAGCCGTCGCCGCCGGGAACCTCGCACTGCTCGCGGCGACCGGCGAGAGCTAGCGCTCGAACGCGGCCAGGCGCCAGACCGGCGAGGCCCGCTCCTCGGTCACGAGCCGGAGCCCCTGCGCCTCGGCGGCGCGGACGATCGACGGGATCGGCCAGACGTAGGTGCGGAACTCCGAGCGGCGCAGGCGCATGACGAGGTTCACGGCCGCGACGAAGACCCGGGCGAACACGTGGTCGGGCGGGTATGTGAGGACGAGCCGGCGCCGCGTGTGTTCCCCCGCCGCGCCGACGAGCGCGTCCACGTCGCCGTAGCAGCAGACGACGCGGTGCAGGACGACGTCGTCGGCCGGCTCGACCTGGTCGGCGAGCTCGACGAAGTCCCCGATCCGCCTCTGGATGCGTCCTTCGACGTGCGCTTCCGCAAGGAGTGCGGCCGCCTGCTTGTCGTAGGCGTGCGAGAGGTCGACGTTCGTCGCGCGCGCGGCGCCGCTCTTCAGCAGCTCGATCTGGATCGCGCCGACCCCGCCGCCGACCTCGAGCACCGTGTCGCCTGCGACGCCGCGGTCGGTGAGGAAGCCGACGATCCGGGCGCCCGCCTTGTCGAGGCCCTTCGTCCGGTAGCGCTTCGCGTCCTTGCGCGCCTGTTTCTCGTCGAAGACGTCGTCGTACGCCGAGCAGCAGCTGCAGGGGCTCATCCCGCGCCGATGCTACTTGACCTCCCGCGGGCGGCAACGGATGCTTGCCGCTTCGGAGGTCGACGACAGAAGGAGGTCGAAGATGTACGCACGGATCGCTTCGTTCGAGGGTGGAGACGACGAGCGCATGCGGACGCTCCAGGAGGAGCGGATGAAGTCGGGGCAGATGCAGATGCCCGAAGGCATGCAGGGCGGCATGGCGATGACGTCGCGCGACGGAAGCCGCCGGCTGTTCATCTCCTTCTTCGACAGCGCAGAGGCGATCGACGCCGCCGAGGCGCAGTTCGAGAAGATGGGTGACGAGATCCCCGAGGACGTGCGCGGCCGCCGGACCTCCGTCGAGGTCTACAACATCCTCTGGGACAGCTCGAAGGAGTAGCGGCGCCGGGGCGGCCGCAGCGCGCGCGGCCGCCCCATCCTCCTCCGTCCCCGCTACCGTGGAAGCACCCGAGAAAGGAAGGTCGAATGAGCCCGACCAAGAAGCGACAGACGATGTCGAAGGTGGCGCGCGAGCGGGAGCTGAAGGAGCGGCGTGCGCTGAAGCAGGAGAAGAAGGACGAGCGGAGGGCGGCCGCCGCGGAGCGCAAGGCGGACCCGAACGGCCAGACGCCGGACGAGCCGACGCCGGCCGAGCCGGACGTCGACTAGCGCGCGACGAGGTCGCCGTACTCCGGGTTCTCCCGGACGTATGCGGCGACGAACGGACAGACGGGTTTCATGTGGAGGTCGCGCTCGCGCACGTCTTCGAGCGCGTCGTGCACGAGGCGTGTGCCGAGCCCGCGCTCGCGCTTCGGCGGCGTGACCTCGGTATGCAGGAGCACGACGGTGTCGCCGCGGAGCCGGTAGTCGATCCAGCCGGTTAGCTCGCCGTCGAGCCAGAGCTCGTAGCGGAGACCGGGCGGATTATCCGTGACGCGAATCTCGTTCATGTTCGAGAGCATGGAAGCACGCTTCCACAAGCCTGCGCGTGAGTACGCGAACGAGGAGGTCGTCGTCGAGTGGCATCCGCGCCTGTGCTTCCACGCGCGCGAGTGCATCAAGGCGCTGCCAGCTGTGTTCGATCCGGAGCGCCGGCCATGGATCGAGGTGGATGCCGCGAGCGCGGACGAGGTCGAGGCGGCGGTTGGTTTGTGCCCGTCGGGCGCGCTCCGCGCGCGGCGGCGCGGCCCTGTTGTGCGAACTCAGGTGTCGGACGAGACGACGGTGACGCCGATGAAGAACGGCCCGCTGCTCCTGCGCGGGAACATCCGAATCGTCGACGCGGAAGGCAACGAGGTAGCGGTGCTGGAACGAGCCGCCCTGTGCCGCTGCGGCGGCTCGAGCAACAAGCCGTTCTGCGACGGCACGCACAAGACGAACGGCTTTACGACTTAGGGACGATCCGGAGAGGCGGAAGGTCGTCCTCGGCATTCGCGAACGCGGCGTCAGCGAATGCGCCCTCGACTGGGACGAAGCCGTCGCAATCGCTCCAGTACCTAAGCCTGCGGAATGCGAGCCTCGAGCGCGGCGCCTAGCGCCTCGCGCACCGGCTCTAGCTCGATTCGGTCGAGCACGTCCTGGAAGAAGCCTCTCACGATCAGCCGCTCCGCTTCGGCTCGCGACAGGCCGCGGGACATCAGGTAGAAGAGCTGCTCGCGGTCGACCTGCCCCAGCGTGGCTCCGTGCGTGCAGCGGACGTCGTTCGCCAGGATCTCCAGGCCCGGGATCGAGTCGGCATGCGCGTCCTTCGACAGGAGCAGGTTCCGGTTCTCCTGGTACGCGTTCGTCTTCTGCGCGTCCTTCTCGACGCGGATCATCCCGCGCCACACCGAGCTCGCCGACTCTCGCAGCGCGCCCTTGAACGCGAAGTCGCTCGTCGTGTTCGGCGCGATGTGCTCCTGGAACGTGTCGTAGTCGAGATGCTGCTCCGCATCAGCGAAGTACGCGCCCGTCACACGCGACGTCGCCCCCGCGCCGGCGAGATCGTTCTGGATCCGGATCTTCCCCTTCTTCGAGCCGAACCCGCCGGCCACCCAGTCGAGTTCCGCGTCGCGCCCGACGCGCGCGTGATGCGAAGCGAAGTGCCACGTCTGCTGCGAGAGGTTCTGCAGCGAGACGTACTCGAGCTTCGCGCCGTCCTCGACGAACAGCTCGACGACTGCGTTCGAGTAGCCGGCGACGTCGGGACGCGCGCTCGCGTACTCCTCGATCAGCGAGAAGCGCGAGCCCGCTTCCGCGATCACGAGCAGCCGCCAGAACAGCGAGCCGCCGTCGACGGCGTTCGCGATCCGCACGTACACAGCGGCTCGTCCAGAACGACGTCGCGAGGGACGACGACGAGCAGCCCGCGCTCCCACATCGCCGCGTTGTGCGCCGCGAACTTCTCGTCCCAGCCGACCAGCTCGTGCAGCCGCGGGTGGTCGCGCAGCGGCTCGAACGTCACGCCCTGCGGCGCCTGCTCGATCTCGAGCGAGGACTCCGTCACCGTCGCGAGTCCGGAGACGGCGATGTCGAGCATCCGCTCCGGCGTCGCCGCCTCGCCTTCGGCCGTGAACGCGTCGGGATCGAAGCCCTTCAGGTCCGTGAACCGCCACGCCTCGTCCTTCGTCGTCGGCAGCGGCAGCTCGGCGTAGCGCTCGAGGATCTCGCTCCTACTCATACGGCGCGTACCTCCGGTGCAGGATGACCGCGTTCTCGTCCGGGTCGAGACACACGGCCATATGGCACTTGCCGGTGTCCGCGAGCCCGACGAAGCGGACGCCCTTCGCCTCGAGCTCGGCCTTCGCCTGCTCGACGTCGGCAACGCGCACCGCGAACCCGCCGAGGCTCGGCGAGAACTCGAGGTTGTCCTGGGCCGGGTTCCAGAAGGAGAGCGTCGTCTGGCCGACAGTCAGCTCGGCCGGATTGTTCGGATCGGCCTCGAGTCCGAGCATCTCGCGGTACCACGCACGCGAGCGCTCGACGTCCGTCGCCGCGATCGTGATGAAGTCGACGCGTTCGACGTTCATTCGTACGGCTTGTAGCGGTGGTGCAGCGCGAGCCGGTTGCCGTCGGGATCGGAGAAGAACGCGAAATGGCAAACGCCGGTGTCGACGATCTCGCCTTCGAACTCGACTCCCTTCGCCTCCAGCTCGGCACGGCCCCCGGCGACGTCGTCGACATGCAGCGTGATCGTGCAGGTCCGCGCCGGCGCGAACTCCATGCCGACCCACTCCGGCTTCCAGAGCGTGAAGCACTGCTCACCGACCCAGAACTCTGTCCGTGAGTGCTCGTCACGGCGTAGACCGAGCGTGCTGGCGTAGAACTCCATCGACCGGTCGAAGTCGGTCGACGGAATGCCGACGAAGTCCGACCGTGTGATCTCCACTAGCGGTTGCCGCGTCGGCCTGAGCGGATCTGCTTCGCGTCGACGCCGTGCGCCCAGCCGCCGCCCGCATTCGCACCGCGCGTCGACGCCGTGTCGCGTTCCTTGCGCTCCGCCTTGCGCTGCTCGAGCAACTCCTTCATCTTCTCCGCCTGCGCGATCTGCTCAGGCGTCGGCTCGCGCTTCGCCTTAGCCAACGGATCCCTCCATCTGCAACTGGATCAGCCGGTTCATCTCGACGGCGTACTCGAGCGGCAGCTCCTTCGTGATCGGCTCGACGAAGCCCGACACGATCAGCGCGCTCGCCTCGGCTTCCGAGAGGCCGCGCGACATCAGGTAGAAGAGCTGCTCCTCGCCGATCTTCGAGACCGTCGCCTCGTGGCCGAGGTCGACGTCGTTCTCGTCGACCTGGATGTACGGGTACGTGTCGCTGCGCGACTCCTCGTCGAGGATCAGCGCGTCGCACACGACCTTCGACTTCGAGCCGTACGCGCCCTTCGCGACCTCGAGCAGGCCGCGGTAGCCGGCGCGGCCGCCGTTCTTCGAGATCGACTTCGACGTGATCACCGACGACGTGTTCGGCGCGATGTGCACGCACTTGCCGCCCGCGTCCTGGTGCTGGCCCTTGCCGGCGAACGCGATCGACAGCACCTCGCCGTGCGAGTGCTCGCCGAGCAACCAGATGGCGGGGTACTTCATCGTGAGCTTCGAGCCGAGGTTGCCGTCCACCCACTCCATCGTCGCGCCCTCGTAGGCGACGGCGCGCTTCGTCACGAGGTTGTAGACGTTGTTCGACCAGTTCTGGATCGTCGTGTAGCGGCAGCGCGCGTCCTTCTTGACGACGATCTCGACGACCGCTGAGTGCAAGGAGTCGCTCGAGTACACCGGCGCGGTGCAGCCCTCGACGTAGTGCACGTACGCACCCTCGTCGACGAGGATCAGCGTGCGCTCGAACTGGCCCATGTTCTCCGCGTTGATCCGGAAGTACGCCTGCAGCGGCATCTCGACCTTCACGCCCGGCGGCACGTAGATGAACGAGCCGCCCGACCACACCGCCGAGTTCAGCGCCGCGAACTTGTTGTCGTTCTGCGGGATGATCGTCCCGAAGTACTGCTTGACGAGGTCCTCGTGCTCGCGCAGCGCGGAATCCATGTCGAGGAAGATGACGCCCTTCTTGACGAGGTCTTCCTGCAGCTTGTGGTAGACGACCTCGCTCTCGTACTGCGCGCCGACGCCGGCGAGGTACTTCTTCTCCGCCTCGGGGATGCCGAGCTTGTCCCACGTGTCCTTGATGTCGGGCGGGAGATCCTCCCACGACTCGGCCTGGTTCTCGGTCGGCTTGATGTAGTAGAAGATGTTCTCGAAGTCGATGCCGGTCAGGTCGCCGCCCCACGTCGGCAGCGGACGCGCGAGGAAGTACTCGAGCGAGCGATGGCGGAACTTCCGCATCCAGTCCGGCTCGTTCTTGTGCGACGAGATCGCGTCGACGAGCTCGTGCGAAAGGCCGCGGCCCGACTTGAAGAAGTAGTCCTCGGGGACGTTGAAGCCGTACTTGACTTCGTAGTCCGAGCCGATTCCCTTGACGATCTCTGATTCGGTCTGCGCCATCAGGCTGCTGCTCCGTATCTCTCGTATCCCTCTGCCTCGAGCGTGTGCGCGAGCTCCGGGCCTCCTTCTTCCACGATCCTGCCGTCGATGAACACGTGGACGAAGTCCGGCTTCACGTAGTTGAGGATCCGCTGGTAGTGCGTGATGATCAGCGCGCCGAGGTCGGGACCGACGAGCTCCTGCACGCCGTTCGCGACGATCCGCAGCGCGTCGATGTCGAGACCGGAGTCGGTCTCGTCGAGCACGGCGATCTTCGGCTTCAGCATCGCGAGCTGCAGGATCTCGACGCGCTTCTTCTCGCCGCCGCTGAACCCTTCGTTGAGGTAGCGGCTCGCGAGCTCCTTCGAGACCTTCAGCCGGTCCATCTGCGCGAACAGCTCCTTGCGGAACTCCGGAATCGGCACCGGGTCCTCCTCGCCCTTGCGCGCCTTGCGGGTCGCGTTGATCGCGCTCCGCAGGAAGCTCGTGACGGTGACGCCCGGGACCGCGTGCGGGTACTGGAAGGCGAGGAAGAGTCCGGCCTGCGCGCGCTCGTCGGCGCCCTTGTCCAGCAGGCTCACGCCGTCGAAGAGGATGTCGCCCTCGGTGACCTCGTAGGCCGGGTGGCCCATCAGCGCGTAGGCGAGCGTCGACTTGCCGGAGCCGTTCGGGCCCATGACGGCGTGGATCTCGCCCTGGTCCACGGCGAGGTCGACGCCCTTGACGATCTCGGTTCCGTCGGCGAGCGCGACGTGCAGGTTTTTGAGTTCGAGGAGTGCCATGAGTCAGGGTTTCGGGCGCAGCAAAGCGGGTTCGGTTCGCCCCACCCGTGGCTCCAGTCTAGCCGGACCCGTCTCCTACCCGGGCCGCAGCACCCGCAGCACCGGCCCGTCCTCCAGCGGGAAGTAGACGAGGTGAGTGGCCGGGTCGACGGCGACCGAGTGCGCGTGCGGGGCGAGCAGCGCCTGGCCGACCTTCACGAGGGTGCGGCCGCGCTCGTCGAAGACCGCGACGACGCCGCTCTCGGCAGCGACGTAGAGGCGGCGCAGGCCGGGGTCGAAGTCGAGCACGTCGGGCGCGTCGCCGACCACGAAGCTCGCCGTGACGTGGTGCGTTCGCAGGTCGAAGACGAGCAGCCGCGCGTCGTCCTCGCACGCGACGAACGCGAGCCGGCGGGACGGGTCGAGGTGCACGCCGTGCGCGCCCTTGCAGCCGGGCAGCGGACGTCGCGCGACGATCCGGGCCGGTTTCGTCGCCAGCTCGACGAGCTGCTCGCGGCCGGCAACCGCGACGAGCATCCGCCGCGAGCCCGGGTCGTACTGGACGTTGCCCGCCTCGCCGCCGAGCGCCACCCTCCCGAGTGCGCGCATGCGACGTGCGTCGACGACGATCTCCGCGTCGCCGTGCTCGTCGGAGACGAAGAGCCGCGCGTGCACCGGGTCGAACGCGAGTCCGTCCGGATAGCTGCCGGCCGGCGCGGTCGCGGCGACCGACATCCCGCGAATCACGGCGACCTTGCCCGCGTCGGTCGCCGTTGCGAACACGCGGCCGAGCGACGGCACCGCGATCACGCCGTGCACGCCGGGCACGCCGTGCACGTCGCCGACCACCTTGCGGCGGCGCACGTCGACGACGGCGATCGTCCCCGCGCCGAGGTGCGCGACGTAGAGACGGCCGCGCGTCGGGTCGAGCGACTGGTAGTCGAAGCGCGAGCTCCCGTCGGGGAGCGGCACGTCGGCGACGCGGACGAGCGGCAGCGAGTCGGCCGCGGTCGTCGTCTTCGCCGTCGTCGCGGTCGTCGTCGCGAGAGGCGAGCCGACGACGGTCAGCGTGCCGTACATCTCGACGTCGACGTCGTCGCGCGTCGAGACGTACTCGTACTTGCCCGGCTGCGTGAACGTGACGGTGAGCGTCGCCGTCTGTCCCGGGCCGAGCGGCGGCGTCGTCCGACCGAGGATGGAGAAGTCGTGGAGCTCGGCACCGTCGTTCGTGACGGTGAAGACGACCGTGCCGACCGGAACGGTGTTCGTCGAGAGGACGATCTTCCACTCGCTTTCGTGCACGCTCACCTGCGTCTCGCGCGGGCTGCCCGGCGCGACCGAGAAGCCGACGGCGACCGCCGCTGCGATGAGTAGCGCCGCGACGACGCGCATCAGCTGCGGAGCAGCTTGCGCACGTTTGGCGAGAGCGCGGCGCCCGCAGCCGTGACCGCCGCGCCGCCCACGAGCCACCTGCGGAGGCGCACGGACGTCCACAGCGTCGAGTTGCGTGCGCGGTCGTCGAAGCGGCCGTGCGCACCGGGATCGCCGGGCAGCGTGCTGAAGAGGTTGTCCGGCGCATCCGTCGGCTTCGGCTGCTGCGTGTGCTGCGCCTTCCAGCCGGAGCGCCGGAGCATGAGGTCGCCGAGCCGCGGCGAGAGCTTCTGTCCCCACAGCGCTTTCTGCGCGCCCCAGCCGATCGGCAGCTCGCGGACCGGCTGCTCGCAGCAGTGCAGCACCGCCGCCGCGAACGGCTCCGGCTGGTAGATCGGCGGCACCGGCTGCGGCTGAAAGCCGATCCGCTGGCGCGAGCGGTCGAACTGCGGCGTGTTGATCGCGCCGGGAAGACAGACGCTCACGTCCACGGGGATCCCGTGCTTCTGCAACTCGACGCGGGCGGACTCGAGGAACGCGCGGCCCGCCGCCTTCGACGCGCAGTACGCGGCCTGCAGCGGGATCGCGCGGTACGCGAGCGCCGAGTTGACCTGCACGAACGTCCCGCGCGACTCGGTCAGATGCGGCAGCGCCGCCCAGAAGCCGTAGACCATCCCGAGGAAGTTGACGTCCATGACGCGACGCAGCTCGTCCGCGTACAGGTCGCGCGCCTCGCTCATCACCGTCACCACCGCGTTCGAGACGTACGTGTCGATGCGGCCGAACCGGTCAAGCGTCTGCTCGATGACCTGCGCAACCTCGTCCTGCACCGCGTGGTCGGCGGGGACCGCGAGCGCCTCGCCGCCGAACGCCTCGATCTCGCGCACCGCGTCGTCGAGCGCCTCGCCGTTCCGCGCGGTGACGACGACCTTCGCGCCGCGCTCGCCGGCGCCGCGAGCGATCGCCCGACCCAGCCCGCTGGAGGCGCCCGTGACGATCAGAACCTGCTCCGAGAGCGGCTTTTTGCGCGCCACGCGCGGTTCGTACCCGGACGCGCTACGCTTGATGCATGCCTGGTTGGATCGGCTTCCCGGAGTTGCTCGTCCTGCTCGTCGTCGTCCTGCTCGTGTTCGGACCGAAGCGACTCCCGGAGATGGGCCGTTCGCTCGGTCGCGGCATGCGCGAGTTCAAGGACTCGATCACCGGCAAGGACGAATCGCGCGCCGAACTCCCGACGTCGACGCCCGACGTCCCGACCTCGTCGCGCGAGCAGAACACCACGACCACGCCCTAAGCCGTGCCGCGGCTGCCGCGCCGTCTCCAGCACGGCGAGGAGGCGACCCTCGTCGAGCATCTCGGCGAGCTGCGCGCGCGTCTCGTCATCTCGCTCGTCGCACTCGTCGTCGCGTTCTCGGTCACCTTCGCCGAGCACGGGCGCCTGCTTGAGTGGCTGAACCGGCCGCTCGATCCCGACCTCCGGAAGCCGGTGACGTTCGGCGTCGCCGAGCCCTTCCTCACGTCGGTCATGGTCAGCCTCTACGCCGCGTTCCTGCTCGCGCTGCCGGTGATCCTCTGGCAGACGTGGTCGTTCCTCGCGCCGGCGTTCGAGGAGCACGCGCAACGGAGCGTCGCCACGCTCGTGGCGTTCGCGACGGTGCTCGGCGTCGGTGGCGTGTCGTTCGGCTACTGGGTTGCGCTGCCGGCCGCGGTGCACTTCCTGACGAACTACGACACCGCGCACTACGACATCATGATTCGCGCGAAGGACTACTACTCGTTCGCCGCGCTCGTCTTGGTCGCCGTCGCACTCGTGTTCGAGGTGCCGATCTTCGTGCTCGCGCTGGTGCGCCTGCGCGTCCTGAGCGCGGCGAAGCTGCGGCGCAACTGGCGCACCGGCATCGTCGTGATGGCGATCCTCGCGGTCGCGTTGCCGGGAGTGGATCCGGTGACGACGACGATCGAGATGATCCCACTGATGCTCCTCTATCTGCTCTCGATCGGCCTCGCGTCGCTGCTCGAACCGCGGTGGCTCGCGCCACGGGCTCGGGAAGCGACCTTCGATGCCTGAGCGCGATGTTCTGCTCCGGCTCGCGGCGGCGCTCGGCGCGCTCGCGGCGGGCGCGGTCGCGGTGACGGTCGTCGTCCTGCTCGCGCACCGCACGCCCGGTCCCGTATCGGCGGCGACGCCCGCGCTGCCGAGCGCCGGCACGACGACGACCTCCCGCGGCGGCTCGATCGCGACGTCGGTCGCCGGCTTCCCGGCGCCGCCCCCGAACGCGATCGTCTTTGCGCGGGAGGATGGCTCCGACGCGCTCGCGCTCGCGCTCGTCCCGCACGGCTCCCAGTTGCAGCTGCAGACCTCGGTCGTCGACCGGCAGGGCGCGGGCGTCACCGGTCTGCGCGTCGCGTACTCCGTCCATCGCGGCGACGCGCTCGCGCGCGCAGTCGGAAAGCCGTGCGGCGCCGGCTGCTACTCGGCGTCGGTGTCGCTGCCGTCACGCCCGACGCGCGTCGACGTCGCCGTCGCGGGCAAGCACGCGACGACGATCTGGCGCGTCGCGCTGCCGGACGAGTGGCCTCCGCCCGACGCGACGCGGCTGCTCGCGCAGGCGGAGCGCACGTGGCGGCGCCTCGAGACGCTCGTCTTCCACGAGCGGCTCGGCTCCGATCCGCAGCACGTCGTGCGCACCGTCTGGCAAGTCGTCGCTCCCGACAAGCTTCGCTACGACGTCGAAGGCGGCTCGTCGGCGGTGATCATCGGCGACCGGCGCTGGGACAAGCTCCCGGGGCAGGCCTGGCAGCGCTCCTCGGCGCTGCCCGTCCACCAGCCCGTGCCGTTCTGGGCGCAGGTGACCGACGCGCACATCCTCGGCACGACGACGTATCGCGGCCACACCGTCCGCCGCGTGACGTTCTTCGACCCGAAGACGCCCGCCTGGTTCGAGGTGCTGATCGACGCGCAGACGGCGAGAACGCTCGACCTGCGGATGACGACGACCGCTCATTTCATGCACGAGTCGTTCGAGCAGTTCGACGGCCCGGTCGCGATCCGGCCGCCTGCCTGCCGCGACTGCTGAGGCCGGGCGGCCGCCTATTTACTTCGCCGGTTCGCGGGGAGTAGCATGGCGCCCGTGACGCGGCTAGGCCGTGCGTCAGGGCTCCTGGTTGTCGTGGCTTCGCTGGTCGCGCTCGTCCATGCGGCGGCCGGCGCCCCCACAGCCTCCAACGTCGGCTGGGCGGGATTCGGCAACACCCCGGACGAGATTCGCCACACGCCGCTCACGCTGATCGACAAGAGCAACGTCGATCAGCTCGGGCGGCTCTTCACGCTCGACTTCAACAAGTACTTCCCCGGCACACGCCGCGGGACGCAGTCGTATCCGGTCGTGATCGGCGACACGATGTACATCACGACGAACGAGGGCAACACGTACGCCCTCGATGCGACGACCGGCGCGAAGAAGTGGTCGTGGAGCCCGCCGAACATCGCCGTCTACAACAAGGCGGGCATCGTCGCGAACCGCGGCGTCGCCGCCTGCGACGGCAAGGTCTTCGTGCTGACGATCGACATGACGATCAACGCGCTCGACCGGAGGACCGGCGACCTGATCGCGCGGATCCCGATCTCCCGCGCGGTTCCCGGCGCGACGACGTCGTACGGCTATTCCGAAACGAGCGCGCCGATCTGCGCCGAGCACAAGCTGATCGTCGGCGCCGCAGGCTCGGAGTACGGAGTGCGCGGCTTCGTGATGGCGTACCGCACGTCCGACCTCTCGCCCGCGTGGGCGAACCCGGTCTGGTCGATTCCGCCCGGCGGGACGAGCTGGCGCCGCAAGAGCCGCGTGATCGGCGGCGGCGTGACGTGGACGCCGACGACCGTCGACACGACGACGCACACGCTCTACTTCGGCACCGGCTCCGCGACGCCGCTCTACTACTCCTCGATCCGCCCCGGCAGCGCGCCGCGCACCGACTCGCTCGTGGCCGTCGACCTGCGCACCGGGAAGCTGAAGTGGTGGCAGCAGCAGATGGCGCACAACGAGTGGTCGTACGACACCGCGCAACCCCCGATGGTCTACACGGGCAAGGTCGTGGGGCACCGGCGGCGCGTCGTCTCCGTCGCCACGATGGAAGGCGTCTGGTTCTGTTACGACGCGAAGACGGGGCGCCCGATCTACCAGCGCATCAAGGTGATCGACCGCACCGAGCATCCGCCGCTGCAACCGGGCAAGCCCGTCGTCGTCTATCCCGGCTCGATCGGCGGCCTCAACTACTCGCCCGCGTCGTACGACCCGGCAACGAACTACGTCTTCAACGCTGCCGCCGAGACCGCGGCCGTGATGATCCAGGTCAAGCTCTCGCCGACCCAGAAGAAGCGGAAGCTGCTCGAGGGCGACGTCTTCCTCGGCCTGATCAACGGCAACTTCGGCTCCTACCTCCCCGGCTGGCACGACCACGGCTCGATCAGCGCGATCGACGTGAACACCGGCCGGCGCGTCTGGAAGTTCCTGACGCCCGAGCCCGAGCGCGGCGGCGTCACGACGACCGCGAGCGGGATCGGCTTCGCCGGCGGCGGCGACGGCAACCTGCGCGCCTTCGACCTGAAGACCGGGAAGATCCTGTGGAAGTTCCAGACGGGCCACCAGATCGCGGCCGGCCCGTCGATCTACTCGGTCGACGGCAAGGAGTACGTCGCGGTGACGTCCGGCGGCACTCCCACGTCGTCGAACGGCGGCGTCGCGACGGAGCTGCAGGTCTTCGCGCTCGGCGGCTCGCAGAAGGAGTCGCCGCCGCCGAACAACCTGCCGCCGCGCTCGCTCCAGAACGTCGAGCAGCAGCCGAGCCTCGTCTTCACGCCGGCGCGCGCAGCCACTCCCGCGCGCGAGGCGACGCGTCACGGCACTTCGGTCCGCTCGGCGCTCGGTGCGCCACGCATCAAGACGCAGTCCGCGATCGTCGTGCAGCCGTGGAATCCCAACTCGTCGAACACGAAGCTCGTGTTCGGTCACGTGTACCTCGGCAACACGCCCGTCGTCGGCGCGGTGCTGCGCGTCGACGGCTACCGGCTGCCCGAGGCGACGGGCCGCCGCGGCGGCTTCTCGTACCGAATCGACAACACGCTGCCGGGCCGCCACCAGGTGCGGGTCATCAGCACGGCGAACGCGACGGTCGGGGGTCGCAAGCTCACGAACGCGGAGGCCGGCGCGCTGCAGGCCGCAAGCGGCGGCTTCAGCGTCGGCTACCAGTACCAGCAACTGCGCGCGCGGGCGCAGTCGAACGGCAGCGTGCTCATCACCGGGCGGATCGCGAACTCGATCAACACCGCGCCCGTCTCCGTCGGCCTCTTCACGTACCGGCTCAACGGCACGATCACCGACGCCGCAGGCAAGCCGGTGCAGGGCGCCGTCGTCGTCACGCGCACCGCCGACCGCGACTTCTGGACGTTCTCCGCGCCGTCGGATGCAAGCGGGCGCTACAGCTCGTTCTTCCATGCGTCCGACGAGACCGACGTCGATCCCGTACCGCTCGCGGTCGGCGTCGCGCTCGGCTCGACCTCGTATGGCGGCAACCTCGGGACGAACGTCAACTTCAAGCGCGACCGCAGCGCCAAGCTCGACATCCAGCTCGGCACCGGCACGCGGTACACCCTCGGGGCGCCGGACGCCTTCGCCGGCGCCGTCTACGAGGGAATCGCGGTCGGCGTCACCGTCAGCGGCAAGGTCGTGAAGCCGCTGAGCGCGCGCTGGCCCGACGCGCACGGCAACTTCTCCTTCGTCCTGCCCTCGTCGGTGCGCGGCAAGACGCTGCACTTCTGGCAGGTGCAGCGGCAGTTCTTCTCGAGCTTCGCCGCGGTGCCGGGCGGCAAGGTGGATCTCGCGAGTTGGCCGACGGCACTGGGAAACACGACGCCGAGCGGGCTCGCGACGCTCGCCGCGCCGAAACGCTAGCGACCTACTGAGCTACGGTTAGCCCATGGCGGAGGCGCCACGGATCGCGACCGACGCGGAGACGTTCACCGCGGCGTTCGACGCGGCCGGGCGGCTGATCTCCAACATCGAGCGCGTCGTCCTCGGCAAGCACGAGGAGATCACGCTCATCCTCGCAGCGCTGATCAGTGGCGGGCACGTGCTGCTGGAGGACGTCCCCGGCACCGCGAAAACGATCCTCGCGCGAGCGATCGCGCAGACGATCGAAGGATCGACGTTCGCGCGCCTGCAGTGCACGCCGGACCTCCAGCCGACCGACGTCACGGGCCTCTCGATCTTCAACCAGAAGACGCGCGAGTTCGAGTTCCGGCCCGGGCCGGTCTTCACGAACATCCTCCTCGTCGACGAGATCAACCGTGCGATGCCGCGCACGCAGTCGGCACTGCTCGAGGCGATGGCCGAGCGGCAGGTGACGATCGACGGCATCACGCGGCCGCTGCCGTCGCCGTTCCTCGTGATCGCGACGGAGAACCCGCTCGACCAGGAGGGGACGTTCCCGCTGCCGGAGGCGCAGCTCGACCGCTTCGCGCTCCAGTCGGCGCTCGGCTATCCGGCAGAGGAGGAGGAGATCGAGGTCGTGCTCGCGCAGCGGCACGGGCATCCGATCGCGTCGCTGCAGCCGCAGATCGACGGAGACGACGTCGACGTGCTCGGGCATGCGGTCGAGGAGGTCTACGTCGACGAGCTCGTGCTTCGCTGGATCGTCGATCTCGTCCGCGCGACGCGAACGATCGAGGGCGTCGCGGTCGGCGCGTCGGTGCGCGGCAGCCTCACGCTCGAGCGCGCAGCACGCGCATGGGCGCTCCTGCACGGCCGCGACCACGTCGTCCCCGACGACGTCGAGACGCTCTTCCTGCCGGTGCTCGGTCACCGCGTCCTCCTGACGGCGTCGTTCCTCGCGGAGACGCGCGCGCTCGGACGCGACGCGGCACTCGAGCTCGTGAAGGAGCGGTGCCTCGCGGCGGCGCCGCCGCCCGCGCCCGACTGGGACCCGCGCGGACGGTAGTGCCGTGACGGCGCGGGAGCGGCAGACGTTTCCGCTCGTGCCGCGTCGGCGGCTCGTCGGCCTCCCGTTCGGCGACCTCGCGAGCAGGCGCCGCGGTCACGGGAGCGACGTGATCGGCTCACGGCCGTACGAGGTCGGCGATCCGGTCTCGTCGATCGACTGGTTCGCGACCGCGCGCATCTCCGCCGCGACCGGGCGCGACGAGTTCGTCGTCCGCGACCGCGCGGCCGACGAGGCGCCGCGCGTCGCGCTCGTCTGCGATCGCCGTCCCGCGATGGGGATCGTCCCGGAGACGCTGCCGTGGCTTTCGAAGCCGCGCGCGCTCGCAGAGGCGACGGCCGCGATCGTCGCGAGCGCGATCGCCGCTCGCTCGGACGTCGCGTCGCTCGACTTCGCCGGCGGCGAGCACTGGCTGCCGCCCGGCCGGCGCGACACGCCGTGGCTCGTCGCCGAGCGACAGGCGACGGCCCCGTTCGACGCGCCGGAGGCGAACGTCGAGGAGGCGCTCGCCTTTCTCGGCCCGCGACGCGGCGACCTGCCGACGGGCAGCTTCGTCTTCGTGCTCTCCGACTTCCTCGCGCCGCCGTCCCCGGACGCGTGGCTCGAGGCCACCGCGCACGGCTGGGACGTCGTGCCGGTCGTCATCCAGGATCCGCTCTGGGAGCAGAGCTTCCCGGACGTAGGCGGCGTCGTCGTGCCGGTCGTCGAGCCGCGCAGCGGTCGCGTCGAGCGCGTGCGGCTCTCGCCGCGCGAGGCGGTCGAGCGTCGCGCGCACAACGAACGTCGGCTCGAGACGCTGCTCGACGAGCTGGCGTCGTTCGGGCTCGAGCCGATCCTGCTCGGGACGAGCGACCCGTTCGAGGTCGACCGCGCCTTCGTCGAGTGGGCGGAGGTTCGTCGGCAGAGCCGGTGGACGCGATGAGGCGGCTCGCGGCGGCCCTCGTCGCGGCGGCCCTCGCGGTCGTCGTCGTGCTCGCGCTCGGACGCGGCGGCGGGACGGGGAGCGTCGAGGCGGCGGCGGCGGTGTCTGCGCGGGCCACGTTCACCCCGCCCGTCGTCGAGTTCGGCGACCGGTTCACCGCGGCCGTGTCCGTAGTCCTGGACACCGGACAGGGCCAGGACGTCCAGGTCCAGGCGTCGCTCGTCCCGCTCGAGCAGCTCTCGGCGCCGCGCGTGACGCGGACGACGCGCGGCGGCGCCGTCGTCGTGCGCTACGCCGTGGACGTCGCGTGCCTCGACCAGGTGTGCGCGGGGGCGCAGCGCGCCGTCCACCTCGCTCCTGCGCGCGTCAGCGCCGGAACGCGCTCGTCCTCGGTGGCCTGGCCGCAACTCCTCGTGCGTGGCAGGGTCGGCGCGGCGGAGCTCGCGAAGGATCCGCCGCCGCTCGTCGCGGACGCGAGCGTGCCGCCGGTCACGTACCGCGTGCGGCCGGCGACCCTCGCGCTCGTGCTCAACGCGCTCGCGGTCCTGCTCGCGCTCGCGGGCGTGGCGCTCGGCGCGCGCCAGGCGCTCGTCCTCGCGCGCGAGCGCGCCGAGCGGGCGTCGCGCGTCACGCAGTTCGAGCGCGCGCTGGTGCTCGCGCGCGACGCCGAGACGCGCGATCCGGCAGACCGCCGGCGCGCCGTCGGTCTGCTCGCGCGTCTGCTCGCGCGCCGCGGCGAGCCGATCGCCGAGCCGGCGCGCGACCTCGCGTGGTCGGCGCAGTCGCCGCGTCCCGAGGAGATCGAGGAGCTCGTCGCCGAGATCGAGCGGGAGCTGCGATGAGCGCGATCCCGCTCGCGGACGCACCGGCGTTTCACGGCGTCGCGCGGAGAACCTACGCGGTGAGCGTCGCGCTCGCGCTCGCCGTGCTCGCGTGCGTCGTCGCCGCAGTCCTCGTCGCGCGTCACCCGCACACGCAGTCGGTCGCGTCGCTGCCGACGGACGCGAACGCGATCCTCGTGCTCGACGTGTCGGCGAGCATCTCGACCGACACGTATTCGCGAATCGGTGCGACACTCGACCGGCTCTCGCACAGCCGCGGGCGCTTCGGACTGATCGTGTTCTCCGACCAGGCGTACGAAGCGCTGCCGCCGGGAACGCCGGCGGCCGACCTGCGGCCGTTCGTCCGCTTCTTCACGCTGCAGCGGAGAACGACGCCGGGCTTCGCGCAGACGTTTCCACCGAACCCGTGGAGCGGAACGTTCAGCGCCGGGACGCGGATCTCGGCCGGACTCGACCTCGCGCACCGGCTCGCGGTCGCCCAGCGGCTGCGCCACCCGGCCGTCATCCTCGTCAGCGACCTCGACGACGATCCCGACGACGTTCCGCGCACGGGCGCGCTGATCGAGGTGCTGCAGCGCGACAAGATCCCGTTCCGGATCGTCGGGCTCAACCCGTCGCCGGAGGACGTCGCGCTCTTCCACAAGCTCGCCGGGTACGTCCCCGTCGCGCGTGCGGGACTGCGCGGCGCCGGAGAGGCGACCCACGACACGACGCCGTTCCCGTGGACGCTCGTCCTGCTCGCGCTCGCCGTCGCCGCGCTGCTCGCCCTCAACGAGCTGTGGGGGCCGACACTGGAGGTCGACGAGTGAGACCGCTTCGCTTCCTGCCGGCGCTCGTCTTGCTCGCGCTCGCGATCGTCGTCGCACTGCTCGCAGCGGACGTCCGCGGCTGGGAGCGCACGCTGCGGAGCGACGCGACGCTCGTGGCGGTCGCGCCGCGCGCTGCGGCGTGGGATCCGCCGTTGCGCGCGCCGTTCGGCGCGGCCGAACGGCTCCTCGGCGTCCGCGACGACGTCGCGACACAGCGCGCGCTCGCGCTCTACCGGACGAGCAGCGCGATTCCGATCCGGCTCGACAACGCGAGCGTCGTCGCGGCCGCGCGGGCGCGCGCGGAGGATGCGCTGGCGGCCCTCGCGCGATCGTCCGACCGCGCGCGCGCGTCGCAGGCGCAGACGCTCGGCGGCGTGCTCCTCTTCGGCGACCTGGCGCAGCCCGTCGGCATCACCGGCCTCCAGCCGGAGGGAATCGGCCGCTCGCAGGCCGACGCCGCGCTCGCCGCTTTCACGGACGCGGTGCGCACCGACCCGGACAACGTGACGGCGAAGTACGACCTCGAGCTGCTGCTGCGCGCGCTGCTCCTGCAGGGAACGCGCGTCGGCCCGGGCAACCAGGGCGGCGCCTCGACCGGGCGCCGCGGCGCCGGCGGCGGCGTGCCGGGGAGCGGGTACTAGATGGTTCTTCTCACGCCGCTCGCCGGGCTCGTCGTGCTCGCCGCGGCCGCTCCCGCGCTCGCGTTCGTCGCCGCCGGGCGCCGGCTCGCGCGGGCACGCGCGGCTGTGGGTCTGCGCGCGCGGCCGCTCGAGAGCCCGGCATCGGTCGCCGCCGCGTGCGCGGTCGTCGTCCTGCTCGGACTTGCTGCGGCGCAGCCGGCGTGGACGCGTGCGACGAAGCAGCGCGTGAGGACCGACGTGCAGGCGCTCTTCGTCCTCGACATCTCGCAGTCGATGGGCGCTGCGAGGGGTCCGCAGAGCCGCACCCGCCTTGCGCGTGCGACCGCGGCCGCCGAGCGCCTGCGCCGCTCCATCCCCGAGGTCGCGAGCGGCGTTGCGACGCTGACCGACCGCGTGCTGCCCGACCTTCTGCCCGTTGCCGACCTCGCGTCGTTCGACGCGACGCTCGAGCGCTCGATCGCGATCGAGGAGCCGCCGCCGCAGTCGACCGACGTGCGCGCGACGTCGTTCGGCGCGCTCGCGGCCGTCCCGGGTCACGGCTACTTCGAGCCGTCGGTGCCGAAGCGGATCGTCGTGCTCCTGACCGACGGCGAGTCGGCTCCCTACGACCCGCAGGCCGTCGGGCGCGCGCTCACCGGCTCGCACACGAGCTTCGTCGGCGTCCGTATCTGGAACGTGGACGAGCGGATCTTCGACGCCCGCGGGCGGATCGACACGGCCTATCGCCCGGACGCGAACGGCCGCCTGCTGCTGCGCGAGCTCGCCGAGGCGACGCACGGCCGCGTCGTCGAGGAGAACGAGCTCGGCGCGGCGACGGCGACGTTGCGCTCGGTCGCCGGCAACGGCCCGACGAAGACGACGGGCCGAGCGGAGACAACGCATCCACTCGGCCCGTTCGTCGCGCTTGCCGCGCTGCTCCCGCTGGCGCTCGTCCTCCGGCGCCGCGGGTTGCTCGTTCCGGCTACGTGGCCTTGAACGTCCCCCTCATGCCCGCGGCCGCGTGGCCCGCGACCGTGCACTTGTACGGGTAGAGGCCCTTCTTCAGCGTGACGAAGAGCGTCGCGGTCTTGCCGGGCTTCAGCAGCGGCGTCTTCTTGCCCGCGATCTTGAAGTCGTGCGCGAGCTTGCCCTTGTTCGTGACGAGGAACACGACCGGACCCGCGTGTGCGGTCTTCGTCGAAAGCACGAACTTGAACTCGCTGGCAGCGACCTTGACGGTGGTCTTCTGCGTCTGCGACTCCGAGGCGAGCACCGAGGATGCGCCTGCACCGAGAACGACGGCCGCCACAGCAAGCGCAGCCGAGAGACGACGAACAGACATCAAATTCCCTCCAAAGAGATGAAACGACTGAATCGAGGACACGGTATCAGGAGGCGAGCCGCGTCAGAGCCACGCCGAGCAGCGGCACGGCGATCGTGAACGCGAAGGCGGCGCGCCCGACGGCGACGAGCAGCGGCCGCGTCGCCGGCGGGCGGCCCTCCCGAAGCTCGCGCGAGAGCCGCGGGCCGAGCACGTAGTCGTGGAGCACCGCGAGGCCGGCGAGCGCGACCGCGGAGCACACCTTGGCGAGCAACGTCCAGCGAAAGCCCGGGCCCGCATTCCACTCGTCCATCGCGAGCGGCACGCCCGTGACGCCGAGGACGAGCAACGCGCCGTAGCCGAGCGGTCGCCAGCGGCGGCCGAGTGCGCGCATGGACCGCGACCGCGTCTCTCCCTCGAGCCCCGCGACGACCGGAACGCCGACGAAGACGAGCGCCACCGTGCCGCCGACCCAGACGGCCGCAGCGAGCAGGTGGACGGCGACGAGGACGGACTCCACGCCGGATACATTGGCACGATGCCGTACCCGAAGATCGAGTTGCACGTCCATTTCGAGGGGACGGTGCGGCCGGCGACGCTTCTGGAGATCGCGCGCAGGAACGACTATCCGCTGCCGTGCACGACCCTCGAAGAGGTCGAAGCGATGTACGCCTTCCGCGACTTCGACCATTTCCTCGACGTCTTCGTCCTCACGACCGGTGCGCTGCAACGCGCCGACGACTTTCGGCAGATCGTCGTCGACTACGCCGCGGAAGCCGCCGGCCACGGCGCGGTATACATCGAAGGCATCTTCGCGCCCGGGCTTCGGCGCGAGGAGGTCGACACCGACGAGCTGTTCAGCGGCTATTGCGACGGCGCGCAGGAAGCACGCGAGCTGCACGGCATAGAGATTGTCCTCACGCCGGACATCCCGCGGGTCTACACGCTCGACGAGGCGTTCGACGTCGTCCGCTGGGCCCTGAAGTACCGCGACCGCGGCATCGCCGGCATCGGACTCGGCGGACCGGAGATCGGCAATCCCCCGGAGAGGTACACCGAAGCATTCGAGCTCGCACGCGCCGAAGGTCTCGCCTCGGTGCCGCACGCCGGCGAGCACGACGACTCCGTGCGCGGCGCGCTGGAGTCACTGAGCGCCGTTCGCATCCGCCATGGCATCCGCGCCGGCGAGGATCCCGAGCTCGTGCGCGAGCTCGCCGACCGCCGCATCGTGCTCGACATCTGTCCGCTGTCAAACGTGCGCACGAAGGCTGTCGCATCGCTCGATGTGCACCCGCTGCCGCGGCTGGCCGCCGCGGGTGTCCTCTGCTCGATCTCGACGGACGACCCGGCGATGTTCGGGACCGACCTCAGCCGCGACTACGACGCAGCGACCTCGCTCGGGCTCGAGCCGCGCTCCTTCTACGACGCCGGGCTCGCGGGAGCACTCTGCGACGAGGCGACGCGGTCCCGCCTGACGGCGGTGGGCGAGTCGTTCGACTGGGACGCCGTATCACCGCTACGCTCGTCAGCGCCATGAGCGAGGACCAGAGTGGCCAGGGCTGATCGCAGGCGCGCGGCGCGCGAAGCCGCGCGCGCACCCCGCCGCACGCGTGCGGCCGGCGGCGGCGCCAGCATCGCCGAAGACACGATGTTCTTCCCGAAGCTTCGCGCGCACGCGAAGTGGGTCTTCGTCCTGCTCGCGATCGTGTTCGCAGGCGGCTTCGTCTTTCTCGGCGTCGGCTCCGGCTCCGGGATCGGCGATCTCCTGGGCGGCAACTTCGGCGACCTCTTCTCCGGCGGCACCTCGGTCTCCGGCCAGATCAAGAAGGACCGCCAGAAGATCGCGAAGAACCCGAACGACGTCGCGGCGCACCGCGATCTCGCGAGCGCCCTCCGCGGACAGGGGAAGACGGACGAGGCGATCGTCGCGTTCAACGACCTCCTGAAGGTGCGGCCGAGGGACCAGGACGCGCTCGGCCAGCTCGCGGGCCTCTATCTCCAGAAGGGCGACGACGCACGTGCCCGCGCGCAGTCGATCCAGCAGAACGCGCCGACGACCTCCAGCACCGACTTCCTACCGCCGTCGACGACGCCGATCGGCAAGGCGCTGGCGAGCACGTCCGACCCGCTGACGGGCTTCGACCCGGTCAACAGCGCGCTCTCGAACAAGGTCAACACCGAGAGCTCGGAGGCCTACCAGGAGATGACGTCGGGCTACCAGAGCGCCGTCTCGACGTACCAGCGGCTCGCGGTGGTGACGCCGGCCGACCCGACCGTCCAGTTCCAGCTCGCGCAGGCGGCCGAGCAGGCCGGCGAGACGAAGACCGCGATCGCGGCATACAAGCGCTTCCTGAAGCTCGCGCCCGACGACCCGACCGCGCCCGCGATCCGCCAGCGACTGAAGCAGCTCTCGACGCCGCAGTCCCAACCCTCGGCCAACGTAGGCGGTTAGACTCTCGCCCGATCCAGCAACCGGGGGGACGGGAGAGAGATGAACTTCGACATCAAAACCGAGCAGCTCAGTGACGACGCGTACGTGATCTCGCTCGCGGGTGAGGTCGATCTCTACACCGCACCGGAGTTCAAACAGCAGCTGCTCGAAGTGATCGGCCAGGGTGCGAAGGACGTGATCGTCGACTTCACCGACACGACGTTCATCGACTCGACAACCCTCGGCGTCCTCGTCGGCGGCGTCAAGCGCCTGCGCTCGAACGAGGGGCAGCTGTCGCTCGTCTGCAGCGACCGGAACATCACGAAGATCTTCGAGATCACCGGCCTCGACCGCGTCTTCACGATCCATTCCTCGCGCGACGAGGCGGTGGCCGCGCTGGGGGCGGGAAGCGCAGGGGCCGCATAGCGTGCGCAGCGGCGCCGCCGCGACGCTGGTCCTCTTGTCCCTCACTGCGGCGGGCTGCGGCGGCACGGGCAAGGCGATCTCCGGGAGCGGCGACAAGGCCCACGGCAAGCAGCTCTTCGTCGCGAAGTGCGCGGCATGCCACACGCTCGCCGAGGCGAAGGCGGGCGGCAAGGTCGGGCCGAGCCTCGACGCGGCGTTCGGATCCGACCGCATGCAGGGCTTCGCGGAGTCGACGATCCGCCAGGTCGTCGCCGACCAGATTCGCTTCCCCGGCAACTACGGCTCGACCGGCCCGACGATGCCGGCGAACCTCGTGACCGGTGAGGACGTCGACGACGTCGCCGCGTACGTCGCGTACGTCGCCGGGCCCGCGAAGGGCCACACCGTCAGCGCGTCGGCCGCGGGAACGACGCAGGCGACGACGACCGGCGGCGGCGGCGGCGAGCTCGCGGCGGGCAAGTCGGCGTTCATGTCGAACGGCTGCGACTCGTGCCACACGCTGACCGCGGCCGGCTCGACGGGCACGATCGGACCCGACCTCGACAAGCTCAAGACCTACGCGTCGAACGCGAACAAGCCGCTCGAGGACTTCATCCGCGAGTCCATCGTCGACCCGAACGCGTACGTCGAGAAGGGCTATCCGAAGGGCGTCATGCCCGAAACGTTCAAGTCGCTACCGAAGAACACGCTCGACGCGCTCGTGATGTTCCTCGCGGCGTCCGCGAAGAGCTAGCCGAGCCGCTGGCGGCCCGGCGCCGCCTCCTCGTGTCAGGACCGGCGGTTGCTACCTACCCGCGGACTTCCTCGCGCTCGGCCTCGAGGTCGACGACGACGTGCGTGATCGGCACCGCGAAGCGCCGCCGTGCCTCCTCCACGAGCCCCTGCTCGAGCCAGGCTGGCGTCGAGGCGCGCCTGCGCATCGGCGCGCGCCGCGACATCGTCCGTCGCGAGGTGGCGGAGCGGCGTGTTCAGCGCCGGCGCGACGATCAGCACGTTCGCGTTGCCGTCTCGGGCCTTCTCGACGACGAGATCGCAGAGCGTGTCGCCGCCGACCGTCTCGTTCGCGATCACAAGGATGCGCCGCTCGTCGTCCGGGTGCGGCAGCGTCGGCGCCACACGGGGCGGCGGCTCGTTCCGCGGCCGGATGAAGGCGACGTAAGCGACGACGAGTGTCAGCACGACGAAGACGGCAAGGCCGACCCACGTGTTGATGATCGCGCCGATCACGATCAGCGCGAAGTAGCCGATCGTCAGGAGGACGAATCGGAACGCCTCTTCCTCGCTGCGCAGTGGGTTCCTCATGCCCGTCTCCCTTCTAGCTCGCGCTAGAGCAAGTAAACCGTGGTGTACACCACGATCCACATTACGTCGACGAAGTGCCAGTAGATTCCCGGAATCTCGACGCCGTAGTGGTGCTCGGCGGAGAAATGGCCGCGGAAGGCGCGGATCGTCGCGAAGAGCAGGATCGTCAGTCCGACGAAGACGTGTGCGCCGTGCAGGCCGGTCAGACAGAAGAAGATCGTCGTGAACGCGTTGTCGTGCGGCGCGAAGCCGACGCGCCCGTACTCGACCATCTGCGTGATCAGGAACGTGAGGCCCATCAGGAACGTGAGGACGAGGCCCGCCTGCATCCCGGCGCGGTTGCCGCGGCGGATCGACTGGAGCGACCAGTGGACCGTGAAGCTCGACGTGATCAGGATCGCGGTGTTGACGCCCGCGACGAACTTCGGCAGCTCGAATCCCTCGGGCGGCCACGCGTAGCCGTTGACGACGCGAATGAAGAAGTACGCCGCTCGCGGTGACCCGCGAGCTCTGATGCGCGACGGGAGGACCGTGGTGCTCGGCGGCGACGTCCGCGGCGGCCACGCTAGCGCTGAACCTCTTCGAGCTCGTGCGTCTGCGCCCCGTTCAGCAGCGCGTGTCGCGCGCCGGGGACGCCGTACTCGTACGGGTTGCCGACGACCTGCGGGATTTCGTCGAAGTTGAACACCGGAGGCGGCGAGCTCACCTGCCACTCGAGCGTCAGCGCGCGCCACGGATTGCCCGGCGCAGGCGGGCCGTAGCGCCACGAGTGGATCATGTTGTAGAAGAAGACGATCACCGACGCGCCCAGCGCGAACGAGCAGATCGAGATGAACATGTTCCAGTCCGCGAACTTCGGCGCGTAGTCGGCGACGCGGCGCGGCATCCCCTGCGTCCCGATGAAGTGCATCGGGAAGAACGTCAAGTTGAACGAGACGAACGTCAGCCAGAAGTGAACCTTGCCGAGCGTCTCGTTGTACATCCGCCCGGTCATCTTCGGGAACCAGTAGTAGACGCCGGCCATGATCGTGAAGAACGCGCCGCCGAAGAGGACGTAGTGGATGTGCGCGACGATGAAGTACGTGTCGCTCATGTGGATGTCGACAGGCACGGCGCCGAGATAGACGCCGGAGAGACCGCCGATCACGAACGTCGAGATGAACCCGAGCGCCCACAGCATCGGCGTTTGCATGTGGAGCTTGCCCTCCCAGAGCGTCGCGAGCCAGTTGAAGACCTTGATCCCCGTCGGCACAGCGATCAGGAGCGTCGTGATCATCATCGGGACGCGCAGGTATCCCGCCATCCCGGAGACGAACATGTGGTGCGCCCAGACCGAGAACCCGAGCACGAGGATCGCGAGCAGCGAGAGGGCCATCAAGCGGTAGCCGAAGATCGGCTTGCGCGAGAAGACGGAGATCACCTCGCTGATGATCCCGAAGCCGGGCAGGACCATGATGTAGACCGCCGGGTGCGAGTAGAACCAGAAGATGTGCTGGTACCCGAGCGGGTAGCCGCCGTGCACTTGGTCGAAGAAGTGCGTGTGCATCACGCGGTCGAACATCACGAAGAACTGCGAGCCCGCGATGAACGGCGTGGCGAGCACGACGAGCAGCGACGTCGTGAAGTTCGCCCACACGAGCAGCGGCATCCGCCAGAACGTCATGCCGGGCGCGCGCATCGTGATGATCGTGACCAGGAAGTTGAGCGCGGTCATGATCGAGCTCGCGCCGGCCCACTGGACCGCCATGTTGAAGAAGATCGTTCCCATCGGCTGGTGCGTCGACAGCGGCACGTAGCCCGTCCAGCCGGCCGCCGGCGGTCCGCCCGGCGCGAAGAACGAGCCGATGAGGATCAGACCGGCGATCGGCAGCAGCCAGAACGAGAGCGCGTTCAGGCGCGGGAACGCCATGTCGGGCGCGCCGAGCATCAGCGGCACGACGTAGTTCGCCAGCCCGGCGAACGCGGGGATGATGAACAGGAAGATCATCAGCGTCGCGTGCAGCGTGAAGAACGAGTTGAAGCCCTGGTTGTCGGTCACCTGCATGCCCGGCCGCGCGAGCTCCGCGCGCACGAGCATCGCGAGCAGGCCGCCGACGATGAAGAAGAAGAACGTCGTCGAGAGGTACTGGACGCCGATCACCTTGTGGTCGGTGTTGACGCGGAAGTAGTCCTTCCACGAGCGTGCGCCGTGACCGGAGTGGTCCTCGGGTCGGGTCTTGCCGCCGAGCGCGTAGTAGACCCAGTAGTCGAACGCGCCGATCCCGGCGAGGAAGCCGATCGGCATCGCGGTCAGGAACGCGACGACGACGATCGTGTTCCACTCCCAGAGCGGATCCCAGCCGCCGATCGTGCGGAAGAGCAGGACGAGTCCGAGGCCGATCGCGAAGAACAGCGGCGTCATCCACAGCGCGCGCAGCCAGCCCCCGGCGGTCCAGCGACGCCAGCCGGTGGGCGGCGCCGCAGCCGCGTGCTCGACGTGGTGGCCGTTCGTTTGCGCGACCTCGGTCACTTCGCTCCCTTCGAGGAGTCGATGAGGTACTTGACGAGCGCGTCGAGCTGGTCCTTCGGCAGCGATGCGAACGTGTGCGGCATGACTCCCTTCGGGAATCCTGTCTCGATGTACGCGTCGGGATTCACGATCGACTCGCGGACGAACTGCTCGAGCGGCTGCCCCGCCTTCTCCGCTAGGCCGGGGAGCTTATCGAGATCGGGCCCGATCTTTCCGGTCGCCCCCGCGGCCTGCAACGTGTGACACGCGTTGCAGCCGTTGTTCGCGAAGACCGCCTTGCCGGCGTTCGCGCCGCCGCCTCCCGTCGCCTGCGCCTGAGCCTTTAGCCACTTGTCGAACTGCGCGGCCTTCATGACGATCACCGTCGAGCGCATCACGGGATGGCCGAGGCCGCAGAGCTCGGTGCAGATGATCGGATAGACGCCGGTCTTCGTCGGCGTAATCGTCACGTGCGTCACGAGGCCGGGGACCGTGTCCTGCTTCTGGCTGAACTCGGGCACCCAGAACGAATGGAGCACGTCGAGCGAGCGCAGGTTGAAGCGCACCGTGCGTCCGACGGGCAGCCGGAGCACGTTCGAAGCGACGTTGTTCGAGTCGGGATACTTGAAGCTCCACGCGAACTGCTGCGCCGTGACGTCCACATGCAGCGCGTTCGAACCGGTGCGGTCGTTGCGCGCGAGGACGATCGCGCTGAAGACGGCCATCGACGTGACGAGCAGGAACGGCACCGCCGTCCAGAGCGCCTCGAGGCCGGTGTGCCCGTGGACAGGCGGCCCGTCCGAATCGTCGTCGGGCGCGACGCGGAAGTGGATGATCGAGTACGCGAGCGCCGCGACGACGATCGCGAAGATGGCGACGCAGATGATCGTCACGTACCAGATGACCGCGTGGATGCGATCGGCCTGCTCCGCGGCGGAAGGCGGCAGCCAGTGCGGGATGACCGCGACACCGGTGGTCAACGCGCCGGCGATCAAGGCCAGCACGACGAGCTGGACGGCTGCACCTTTCCGCACACGCATCTAGGTCGCGGAGCCTAACGGGTCACGCGGCGATCTTGCACGGCCATCCGGCGTATCCCGACCGGACGTCCGCCCGTTGTTTCGGAGAACGGGCCGAAGCGAGCCACGACGGACCCTTCGCGCCCGGGTTGGATCTCGAAAAGGAGGAACCATGGGAGTCGGAGTCAGCATTCTTCTGATCGCGGCCGGCGCGATCCTCACCTGGGCCGTGACGGCGACCGTCTCCGGCGTGAGCATTCACACGGTCGGCGTCATCCTGCTGGTCGTGGGGATCATCGGCCTCGTCGTCTCGATGATCTTCTGGTCGTCATGGGGCGGCCCCGGCTACTGGGGCAGGCGCCGCGGATACGAGGAAGGCCCGGGCTACTAGGCCGGAGTTCGATTCGAGCCGCGAGGGGCGGTCGCGAGGCCGCCCTTCGCGCTCACGCGCGGACGGCGACGGGAAGCTCGACGCGGAAGATCGATCCCTCGCCTTCGCGCGACACGACGCTGACCCGGCCGCCCATGTGCCGGACGAGCTCGCGCGAGATGTAGAGGCCGAGCCCGGTGCCGCCGACGCCGCGGGTCAGCTCCGGGTCGAGGCGGTAGAACTTCTCGAAGATGCGTGCCTGCTCGGCGAGCGGGATGCCGAGTCCCTCGTCGTGGACGGTGAACGCGATCCGGGCGCCGCTGCGCCGCAGCGTGACGCGGACCGCGCCGCCGTCGGGCGAGTACTTGACCGCGTTGTCGACGAGGTTCGTCAGCACCTGCCGCACCTTGTCGGGGTCGGCGGCGACGAGCGGCAGCTCCGGCTCGGCCTCGAACTCGAGTGCGATCTTCGACGGGATATGTGCCCGAGTCGCGTCGACGACCGAGGTCGCGAGCTTGACCGGGTCGCAGCTCTCGATCGCGACGTGCAGCGTGCCGGACTCGAGCCGGCTCGCCCAGAGGATGTCGTTCACGATCCGCGCGAGCCGCTCCGACTCGCCCGAGATCACGTCGAGGAGGCCCTCGCGCTGCGCCTCGAGCGACGGCTCCTCCCGCCGCAGCGTCAGCGCCGCGCCGTAGATCGCCGCCAGCGGCGTCCGCAGCTCGTGGGAGATCGTGGAGACGAACTCGC
>WNFV01000422.1_pt1 | contig 111785 bp, 104 predicted proteins | sample 5400101 | NCBI WGS metagenome assembly WNFV01 (sample SAMN13153361, study PRJNA577476) | soil metagenome | isolation source: 115 cm soil or saprolite under grassland replicate 1 | place: USA:California | collected 2016-06-15
AGCGGAGGACGCCGTGGAGGAAATCGAAAGAAGCGCCGCAAGCGTTGAGGAGGCCATCGAGGCGGCGCTGGCCGACCTCGGGATCAGCGAACAAGAGGCGCGGATCCAGATCCTGCAGGAACCGCGGCAGGGATTCGGCTCGAACGCTCAGGTCGCGGTGGTTCGTGTCAGGCCGGCCCCCTCTGCTCCGTCAGAGGAGGAGCGGGAAGATCAGGCGGAAGCGGCTGCCGCGTTCTTGCGAGGGTTGCTCCAAGCCATGGAGCTGGACGCAGACGTAGAGGTTCAAAGCCCCGCCGAGATCACGTACGTGGACATCTGGAGCACGAACGCCGACGAGGACATGGGGCTCCTCATCGGGAAGGGCGGGCACACCTTGGATGCACTTCAGGAACTGGTCCGGGGCAGCGTTCAGCGATTGGTTGAGGGCCGCTGCTTGGTGCAGGTGGACGTCGAGGACTATCGGAAGCGCCAGCGGTCCCGGATCGCGGGAAGGGCTCGCGAAGTGGCCAGGAGGGTCAAGAAGACGGGCCGTTCGGAGTCTCTCGACCCCATGCCTGCCTTCGAGAGAAAGGTCGTCCACGACACGGTATCCGAGATCGGTGGCCTGGAGACCGCCAGTGAAGGCGAGGAGCCGAACCGCCGAGTCGTCATCCGCCGGGCTTCCCGCTAGGGGGCCGTCGGCCTGAGGCCTTCACCGGGCTGTTTCACGTGAAACGCAACCTTCAAGCGATGGTCGATGCCCTTCCCGGGTCAGCCCGGGATCGGCTGGAGTCCTTCCACCGCCTGCTGGCCGGGCGGGCGGTGCCTCAGGGGATGATTTCGGCGGCCGATGCCCCGCGGTTGTGGGAGCGCCACATCGTCGATTCGGTGCGGGGTGCTGCCTGCCTGCCCGAACGAACCGCAACCGTCGTCGATATCGGGTCCGGTGCAGGCCTGCCTGGGATTCCGGTCGCCATCTCCCGTCCAGACCTGTCGGTCTACCTCGTGGAGCCGAGGGCGCGCCGGGCGGCCTTCCTCGAGCTCACCGTCGACACTCTGAAGCTCTCGAACGTCCGCGTTGTCGTGAGCAGGGCCGAAAGGGTCGACGTGGCTGCAGACTTCTGCCTGGCTCGAGCCGTGGCGAGCCCTGCCAATACGTGGCGCCTGGCTCAGCGCCTGCTCGTCCCGGGCGGCCGCTTGTTGCTGTGGGCGGGGCGGTCCTGGCCGGGAGCAAGCGCCGCAGAATGTGACCTGAGGGGCATTCCCTGGGAGATTTGTTCGCCACCAGGGTTTTCGTGGCAAGGTCCTCTCGTTATCATGGGCGCAACTTGAGGTTCTTCCGATCGAAGGACGCCGAGCAGAACCCGCCCTCGCCGGGGGAGGAGCAGGAGCCGGGGCGGCAAGCGACCACGGCCTTCCCCCCCCCTCCGGAGCCCCAGATGCCGGCACAGCCGCCGCCGACCGATCGGACAGCCGAACCTGATAGCGCCACCGTCAAGCAGGAAGAGGCCGCGACGGTCGAGGCGCGTGGCGAGGTGGCTGGAGATGAGGGGAGGATCGAAGAGGACGGGCTGGGAGCCATGATCCCTGTCGGGTCGGTGGCTGCCGAGGTCGAGGCGTGGGGTGTGGGCGAAGAGGCGGATGGCTCCTGGGTGATCGAGGGGGCCCGAGTCATCGCCATCGCGAACCAAAAAGGCGGCGTCGGCAAGAGCACGACGGCGGTCAACCTCGGGGCCTGCTTGGCCGAGGCGGGGCGAAAGGTGCTGGTGATCGACCTGGACCCACAGGGGAATGCCTCCACCGGTCTGGGGATCGAGCACGAGGCTCGGAAGGGAACGACCTATCAAGTTCTGACTGGCCAGGTCGACGTGCGAGACGCCTTGGTCGAGACGGCAATCGAGGGGTTGTGGGTGCTGCCTTCGACCATCGATCTGGCAGGTGCCGAGATCGAACTCGTCAGCCAATTGTCGCGGGAGGGCCGGCTGGCGCGGTCACTGGACCCGGTGCGCGGTGAGTTCGACTTCATCCTCCTCGACTGCCCTCCATCGCTCGGGCTCCTCACCGTGAACGCGCTGACCGCGGCCGACGAGCTGCTGGTGCCAATCCAGTGTGAGTACTACGCGCTGGAGGGCTTGGGGCAGCTGTTGAGGAACGTCCGCCTGGTCCAGCAAAGCGTCAACCGCCGATTGAGGCTGACCGGGATCGTCATGACCATGTTCGACGCGCGAACCAAACTGGCCGATCAGGTGGTTGCAGAGGTGAGAGCGTACTTTGGTGGCCGCGTGTATGATGCCATCATACCCCGGTCGGTGCGACTGGCCGAGGCCCCCGGGTTCGGGAAGCCGATCATCCTGTACGACTCGGATTCGAAGGGAGCGGGCGCGTACCGGCAGCTGGCGCGGGAGCTCGAGTCGCGGGCGGTGGGTGACGGTGATGCCGGCGACGGACGGCGCGCCGTGAGAGCGGCGGTCGAGCCGAATTCCAAGGAAGGCAGGAAGAAGGCGTCGCAGGAAACGGCAGGGAGCCGCCGATCGGCACGGCGGCGTGGCAAGCGCGACAGCGGCTCGGACAACGGAGGTGAGCGGTGAAACGTGGAGGCTTGGGCCGGGGGCTGTCATCGCTGATCCCCGGCGCCGAGGATCGCGGGCTGCTCGAGGTGCCGGTGAGCGCAATCCTCCCCAACAAGCGGCAGCCGCGGAGGGACTTCCCCGAGGAGACCCTGGCGGCGCTGGCGCGGTCGATCCGCGAGGTCGGCGTGCTCCAACCCGTCGTGGTGCGGCGGCGAGACGGTGGCTTCGAGCTGGTTGCGGGGGAGCGGCGGGTGCGTGCGGCCCGGCTGGCGGGCCTGGCCACCATCCCGGCCATCGTCCGGGAAGGGGACGACAGCGAGTCCCTGCGAGAGGCGCTGATCGAGAACCTTCACCGCGAGGACCTCGGGCCTCTGGAGATGGCATCGGCCTTCCAGGAGCTCCTCGAGGACCTGGGAGTGACGCAGGAGACCGTGGCCGAGCGCCTCGGATGGTCGCGGGCGCATGTCGCGAACACCATACGGCTGCTGTCCTTGCCGGGAGATGTGCAGGTCTTGCTGGCGGAGCAGAAGATCCAGGCGGGACACGCCAGGGCTCTGCTGGGATTGCCGGATGACGAGGCGCGGTCGACGCTGGCGCTGCGGGCGGCGGCGGAGGGGTTGTCGGTCCGGCAGGTCGAGGACATCGTACGGAACTACTCGGCCCGCCAGGTCGCGGAGCCGGGCACCGGGCGCGCCGTCGATCCCATGCTCAGCGAGATCGAAGAATTGCTCTCAGAGCAACTGGCGACCCGGGTGATGGTGATGCTCGGGAAGCGCAAGGGGAAGATCGTGGTGGAGTTCGCCACGAAGGATGACCTGGACCGCATCGTGTCGGAGATCATCGGGTCGGGGCCGGGCCAGGCGCCGGAATGATCGCTCCGCGCGCACTCCCGTGAAACACACACCGTTCGGCGAAGCGAGGCGGGCTGCGCACGCGATCGTGCTCGGGCTCATGCTGGGGTGGGCCCTCGCGAGGTTGGGCGAGAGGGATCTACCGAGCGGGTTGGGCCGACTCAGCTGACTCCGTTCCGGGCGCGGCGTCGGAGGTGGCGACCTCTCCCGCGAAGAACCGCTCCACCCCCCCGGCGATGGCTCGCGCCACCGAACGCCGAAACGCCTCCTCGCGGAGTCGTGTCTCCTCGTCGGGATTGCTGAGGACGGCCGGCTCCACCTGCACGGCCGGCATCTGTGTTTCCCGGAGGATCAGAAGGGCCTTGGGATGGGCCCCCCGGTCCGGCCGCCCAGAGAGGTCGGCCAGCTCTTGCTGGATCAATTCGGCCAGGCGCTTGCCACCCTGGGAGTGCCATTCCTCGCGCCCGTAATAGAAGCTCGACGCCCCGGCCGCCGCCCGATCCTCATCAGAGCCGAGATGCAGCGCCACCAGGACCTCGACGCCGAGCTCGTTGGCACGCGCAGCGCGGTCTCCGGTGGAAGGATTCTCGCTGGTGGTCCGCAGGAGGAAGGGGACCGCCCCCCGCGATTGCAGTTCCGCGGCGAGGTCATCGGCAATCTGGAGCGCGATCTCGGCTTCGCTCAGTCCCTGTGGGCCACGGAACCCCGGATCGCCGGCACCGTGGCCGGCGTCCACCGCGATCCGAGCGCCCCGCAAGCTCGCGGAGAGCCGGCGCAGGGCTTCGCCCTCGCGGACGTCTGCGCGGCCGGGGCCCGGCCCGACGGGACGCAGACGCCGGAGCGCCTCCATCGTGGTGACACCGACGATGCCGTCGGGAGGGAGACCGACGTTCCTCTGGAAATCGTGGACCGCCCGATCGGTGCGTCCGCCGAAGATTCCGTCCTCGCGCCCCGCGTCGAACCCAAGCAGGTTCAGCCCGGCCTGAAGCATCCGGACGTCGTCTCCGCGGAAATACGGGTACCGAAGGTAGAGCACTCGATCACCGATTGAATACCCGGCCTCCACCAGCTCGGCCCACGAGTGCTCGTCGACGTTCCCGTCCACCGGCAGGTGCCGGCGCTCCTGGAAGGTCCGGACGGCGGCCTCCGTAGTCGGACCGAATGCACCGTGCTCGTTGGGATCGATCGGATACCCGAGTGACCCGAGGCGTGCCTGGATGTCGAGCACCGCTCCGCCTCTGTCGCCGCGAGAGAGGGTCTGCATCAGGGACATTCTGAAGGTGAAAGGACGCCGGCGGAACCCGGAGACGGCGGGAAAGGCCCGGTGATGAAGCTCGCCCGGGTCAGGCAGCCAGGTGCGGCTGGATTTCGCGGAGGATGGCGTCCTTGCCGCGGGCACCCACCACTCGAGCCCGCTCTTTTCCGTCCTTGAACACGATGAGGGTCGGGATGCTCATAACAGCGTACTTCTTCGTCGTCTCGGGGTTGTCATCCACGTTGAGCTTGGCGGCCTTCAGCTCGTTGGCGTGATCTCGGGCGATCTCCTCGATCACCGGCGACACCATGTGGCAAGGGACACACCACTCCGCCCAGAAGTCCACGAGCACCGGCCGGTCCGAGCCGAGAACCTCGGCTTCGAAATCCCGGTCGGAGACCTGGATGACATTATCTGACATTCGCGCTCCTCCTCACCGCAAGCCTGAACAGGACCGCCGGGTCATTTATTCCCCGCCGGCGGCCGGAAGACTCATGTACGTCTTCCCGGCCAGGGTCCGCCAGGCGGTGCGTCGACCTGCCGACGCCAGGTGGTCGAGCGCAGCCTGCCACTGTTCTGTCGTGCCAACCGTAGCGGCATAGAGCGAGACGAGAGTGGGATAGGGGTTCACCCACTGCGCGCCCACCTCGATCCCGAAATGGAGGTGGGGAGGGAACTCGTCGCGGTGCCCCGCCAGCCCGTATCCAGTGTTCCCAACGAGGCCGAGCACCGTGCCGGCCGACACCCGCGCGCCCACGACGATTCCCTGCTGGATGCTGGAAAGGTGGGCATAGAAGTAGTAGCGACCGTCGATCCCGCGGACGCCGACCCGGGTTCCCGAGTAGAAGGTCCAGCCGGCGTTCTCCACCACCCCGGGCCCCATCGACAGGATGGGTGTGCCTCGCTCGGCAGTGATGTCGATCCCTTGGTGGACCCCGACCAGCAGCCACTTGCCGTTCACCAAGCGGAGCCGGGGAGCATGCCAGTTGTTCGGGAGCTCGATCAAGGAAAGGTAGTTCGACCGAGCCACCGGGAACGCCTTGCCGTCCGCGACCACGGGAAGGTAGTAGGCGGGTTTCGGGACCAGGGTCGACGCGACGGTCGTTCCCCCGAGGAAGTCCTCCCGTGCCGCGGAACCCCCCGTCTGCTGCCGAAGGGTGCTGGAGGCCGGCCACGCTACAGCCGTCAACAGCACCAGCGGCACGAGGATGGCCGATCCTGTCAAACGCGGTCGTGGGCCCATCGGTCGGTTCGGTCGGGACACCGGCCCAGTCTACGGTCGGAGGGGGCCCCTTCGCGCCAGATCGGTTCGGTCAGTGGCCCTGCGCCTCGAGGAATCGCTCGGCGTCGATGGCCGCCTGACATCCCATCCCGGCGGCGGTGATGGCCTGCCGGTATACGAAGTCGACCACATCGCCCGCGGCGAAGACGCCTTCCACGCTGGTTCGAGTGGTCGGCTCCTCCACGACGATGTAGCCGTTTGACATCTCGAGCTGGCCTTCGAACAAAGCGGTGTTCGGTGTGTGGCCGATGGCGACGAAGACGCCACCTGCCGGCACGTCGGTGGTGTCGGTGGTCTTCACGTTCGTGATCCGCGCACCCGCGACCTGACCGTCCCCTAGGACCTCATCGACGACCGAATCCCACAGGAACTCGATCTTGGGATGCGCGAAGGCCCGCTCCTGCATGATCTTCGAGGCCCGGAGCTGGTCGCGCCGGTGAACGAGGGTCACCTTGGTGGCGAAGCGGGTCAGGAACAACGCCTCCTCCAGGGCCGAGTCACCGCCGCCCACCACCAGCAGCTCCTGACCCCGGAAGAAGAAGCCGTCGCAGGTGGCGCAGGTGGAAACGCCGTGGCCCAGCAGCCGGCGCTCCGATTCGAGGCCCAGCATCTTGGCCTTGGCGCCGGTGGCGATGACGATGGTCTTGGCCCGCCACTCCTCGTCCCCGGACCACACGCCGAAGGGACGGCTGGACAGATCGACGCGGGTGGCTTCCTGGTGCAGCAGCTCGGCCTCGAAGCGGGCCGCCTGCTTCTCCATCTTCTCCATGAGCTCGGGGCCGAGGATGGCGTCGGGGAAACCGGGGAAGTTCTCGACCTCCGTCGTGAGCATGAGCTGGCCGCCGGCATCGACCCCTTTTAGGACGAGCGGCATGAGGTTGGCGCGCGCTGCGTAGAGTGCCGCGGTGAGCCCGGCCGGGCCGGAGCCCAGGATCACCACATGGCGTTCTTGCACGGAAGTCATTTTCCCATAGCAACGCTGGAGCCCGGTCCTGGTGTTCCGCGCGGCGACACGTTCGCCGCTTGCGAGTGTCGCGAGGTCAGGCCGGCCGGCTCAGCGTGTACAGCGGCTGACAGGTGCCCCGGCTGACCGCCACCACCACGAGGTTCAATCTGGAGCCGGGTCTGGCGAAGGCACCGATGTAGGCGGGGACACCCTTGAAGGTGGCCGCTTCGAGATAGACCGGTAACGCATCCTGTTCGAGGCCACCTCCGGCGACGAGGCAATCCTGCGCAACGCGGCTCTCCGCGCGATCGGCCGAGCCCGTGGCGACCCTTCCGGGTCCGGGAGTGGGCCCCGAGCCGAACGCTGGTTGAGTCGCCCCGGGAGTCGTCGTTGGAGCGCTTTCTGCCAGCCGGGCCGCGGGGGCCAGGCGCGTGGCCAGCGAACTCAAGGTGGCGGGGGTGTAGCTCGCCCCCACATCCACCAGGGCGGGCACGGGGCTTTCGCTGGGGGCCGGAGCGGACGGCTTCGACCGGGCCGTGGCCGCGCCACCTCCTCCCCGCAAAAGGAACGGCAAGGAGATCAAGCCGGCGATGACCACGATGGCGGCGGCGGCGAGGGCCGGCACCCAAGCCGTTCGCCTGCCTCGCGGAATCGTTCGTGGCTGCTCCGTGGGGGCAGGATGGGCGGCTTGTTCGATCGTTTCGGGAACAACCTTCAGGCCCGCTCCTCGCAGGTGGGGGAGGCCCAGCCTGGCCAGTCCAGGAGGATCCATCTGAGGAAGCGAGGCCAGCGCCGTCCGCGCCGCCGTGGCGAGGCCCGCCTCTTCGCGGCACTTCTGGCATGAGACCAGGTGCGCTTCGACGGCCTCGCGCTCTTGTGAGGTGGCCGAGCCGTCCACATAGCCCGCGAGGAGCTCCTCGGGGTGGTCCGCGGGGGGATAGGGACGGTCGCTCATGGGTTCGGATGGGGTCGCGGGTTCATGGGTTCGGTGGCTTGGACGCGGGCGCCAGCCTTCGAGGTTCCCTCCGCTCGGCCACCGGAGAGGAGCCGGCCAAGGGCGACCCGCCCCCGGTGGAGGCGGGATTTCACGGTCCCCACCGGAAGCCCCAGGGTCGCGGCGATGTCCTCCAGCGGCAGGTCCTGGAGCTCGTGCATGACGAGGACTGCACGGAAATCGGGTGGGACGCCCAGCAGGGCCCGCTGTACGTCGGTGGCCGCGGCCGCCCGGTCGGCGTGGTCGGCGACGGGCATGGGATCGACCGAGCGGCCTTCCAGGCTGGTCGTGTCGCGGCGGCGCCGGAGGGCGTCGTAGCACGCGTTGAGCGCGATACGGTGCAGCCACGTGGAAAACGAGGAGTCCCCACGGAACCTCGCCAGGTGGCGGAAGCAGGAGAGGAAGGCTTCCTGAGTCGCGTCGCGCGCGTCCTCGGGATTCCCGAGCATGCGATAGGCGAGGTTGTAGACACGCCGCTCGTGGCGCTCCATCAAGACCGCAAACGCCTGTTCCTGCCCCTCCTGGAAGCGGCGGACGAGATCCGGATCGGTCGGCCCTGGCGGTGGCGGTCCGGTCACGACGCCCCTTGAACGGAGACCTCGGCGACGGCCGCAGCGAAGCGTCCCTGGTCTGGCGCCAGCCCGGTGATCCAGATGAGGATGCCCGAGGTCTTGACAGGCTCCAGGGTGATGGCGGTCCGGCCCGCCGCGGAGGTCGAGAACGCAGTCTGGCCGCCACTCGAGGCCAGTGAGCCGGAGAGCCGCGCCAGTGAGCCGGCCTTCAGCTCGAAGGTCCACCCGGGGAGCGGGCTGCGGATGTTGACCCGCCCGATCTGGACAGACTGGCCGAGGTCCAGCCACAGGCCCACGCCGTCCTTGAGCCGACCGAATCCCGCTGTGGAGTAGTGGTCGGTCATCCACGCCGTGGAGGCATTGCCGTCGATGGCGAGCGGGGCCTCGTTCGAGTTCTCCGAGCCGTCGGCTCCCTGAGGGTCGTAGTCCTTCGCCCCGACGACGCGGATCCGAGCGGCGCTACCGGGCGCGTCGGAGGCCTCCGGTGCGGGCCGCACGCCCAGGGGCCCGCCGATCTCGAGTCTGCCGAGCGCCAACCCGGCCGCAAGCGCCGCCCCGGCCAGCAGGATCAAGAGCAGCGGGACGAGCATCCATGACCGAAGGGCCGAGCCGCGGGACCGAGCCGGCTCTTCGGCGTGATGCGCCGGCGGGATGGGCTGGGTGACCGATGGATCGAACGAGACGGCCTGCCGTTCGAGTGCAGCGCGCATGGCTTCCGCGGAAAAGAAGCGGTCCTCGGGACGCTGGGCCATGGCCCGCATCACCACCGACTCCAGCCTTCGGGGGATCCCGGGGCGGATGGCGCGGGGAGGGAGCGGATCGGAGTTGAGCCGCATCATGGCGGTGGCCACGTCGGTCTGCGCCGCGAAGGGAGGCCGGCCGGTGAGCATCTCGTAGAGGACGATGCCAGCCGAGTACAGATCGGAGCGGGAATCGATCTCTCCGCCTTCGACCTGCTCGGGTGACACGTATCTCACGGTCCCGAGCATGGCTCCCGTGGTCGTGAGGTCACCGTGGGCGTAGGCGGCCTTGGCGATCCCGAAGTCGGTGACCTTCACCCGTCCGCCGTCCACCAGGATGTTGCCGGGCTTGATGTCGCGGTGGATGAGCCCGTGGCCGTGGGCGAACCCGAGCGCATCGAGAACGGGAAGCATGATCGATACGGATTCGCCGGTGGGCAATGCCTTCCGATCCTCCAGGATCTCCCGAAGCGAACGACCCGCGAAGTGCTCCATCACGATGTAGCGGGTGTGGTCGTCGACGCCCGTATCGAAGACGCTGATGATGTGCGGATGCGTGAGCTGGGCCGCGGCGACGGCCTCCCGCTGAAAGCGCTCCGAGAGCGGGGGATCGTCGGCGATGTCTGCCCGGAGGATCTTGACCGCGACCATCCGGGCCAGCACGTCGTCCCGAGCCCTCCACACCTCCGCCATGCCTCCGGTGGCGATGAGTTCCTCGAGCACGTAGCGGCCGGCGAGTCGCCGTTCGGGCGCTACCGCCTCCATGCGGGCAGTCTACCTACGGGGGCCCGCGCACCTACCTAGGGGCGGGCCCGGCCTCGCTGTCGGTGGCGATTTGGGTGGCGAACTGCTTGAGGAATCCGACCCGGTCCACGACGAGCGTGTTCGCTTCCTTCTCCACGCGGACCGTCACCGTCCCGTCCGTCCCGATGTCGACGTCGGTGACCGTGGCGGTCGGGTCGACCTTTGCTGCGGCCACCGTCGCATCTGTCTTCGCCCGATCGGCCTTGTGGATCCGGTACCAGGTGTCGGCGCCGGCCGTGGCGGCGGCACGCGCCACACTCTCCGCGCGGACCTGGGCCGCGACGATCTGCCCGCCGTCGTTGATGGTGAGGCCGAGGATGGTCATGGCCAGCGCGGCCTGCAGGATCAACCCCCGAACGTAGCCGCTCTCCTCGGCGCGAAGGGACCGCATCGTCGGCCTCCGCCCGCTCATCGCCGACCTAACCGTGTGAGGGCCGTCAGTTTGATCAACCTGAGCTCCGGCATCCGAAAGGCCATCGCGATGAGCAGGAAGGTGCCGAGGCCGGCAACCAGCCCCCCTCCCACCTGCAGCAACTGGGGGCCGAGCGAGGCCGTCCCGATGGCGCCGGCTACCCACCGGGCGGCCAGCCACGAGGCTCCCCCCGTGGCGGCCCCGGCCACCAGGATCCGGCCGAGCACGGGCGCCAAGCGGCGTCCCTCCAGGCCGCCCAACCGGCGGTGGAGGATGAAGGCCGCCATGACGGCGGCCAACGTGTACGCGGTGGCGTGCCCCAAGGCCAACCCCTCCACCCTGAGGTATCGGTAGTAGAGGAAGTTGACTGCAGTGTTCAACCCCACCGCGAACAGGTTGATGAGGGCGGGGGTTCGGGTGTCCTGCATGGCGTAGAAGGCCCGTAGGAAGAGCTGGAAGGCGCAGAACGAGAAGAGGCCCAGCGAGAAGAATTGAAGGACGCCGGCCAGCAGCTCGGTGCTCTGGGCCCTCATGACTCCATGCTGGAGGAGCAGCCGCACGATGGGCACGGCCAAGGCCAGGTACCCGAACGCCGCTGGGACCACGATGAAGGCCGTGCCACGGATGCCCTGCCCCAGTTGGGTCCGAAACGCCGACAGGTCCCGGTCCACCCATCGCGAGGACATCGAGGGGAGTAACGCCGTGGTGATGGAGACCACGAAGATCGCGTACGGGAGTTGGAAGAAGATGAAGGCCGAGGTGTACGCCGTGTATCCACCCTGGCGCTGGGCGGCGAGGATCAACACCACCAGGTACCCGACCTGGTTCGCCAGCACGTAGACGAAGACCCATCCCGCCAGGCGAACGATCCGCCGCAGACCCGGATCGGCCAGATCGAAGCTCCATCGCCACCGGAATCCCATCTGTCGCAGGAAGGGCCAGAGGACGAGTGACATGGCGACCACCCCGGCCGTCGTCCCGATGGCCAGGACGTACTTCTGGGCGGTGGTGATGGCGATCGTTCCGGTCGGGCCGGGCATCGCGGCGAAGATGAAGAACGTCGCCGTCACGATGAGGTTGTTGAGGATCGGTGCGAACATCGGCGCGGCGAACTTGCGGTGGGCGTTCAGCAGGCCGGTGGCCACGCCTGCTCCGAGGCCGTAGAAGACGATCTGCGGCATGAACCACTTGAGGAAGAAGGAGGCCAGGGCCCGCTCCGCCTCGACCTCCGGTCCGTGCGCCCGGAACGTGTACGCGCGGACGATGAGGCTCGAGCCCAGGATGCCGAGCACCATGACGGCGGAGAGCACGACCAGGGCGAACGTGAGCACGGCCCGGGCCGTGTTCCAGGCGGCATCCCTGCCCTCCTTCATCCGCGCCACGAACACCGGAACCAGGACCGAAGCGAGGATTCCCCCGACGGCCAGCTCGTAGACGATGTTCGGTGTGGTGTTGGCGACGTTGTAGGCGTCGGCCAGCCGGCTCTCGGCTACCCCAAGCGCATAGACCATGGCGGCCACGCGCAGGAATCCCGTCAGGCGGGACAGGGCGGTCCCCACCGACATGACGGCCGAGTGTTTGACGAACGTCTGGGTCGAATCGGCGGCGCTTTCGCCGGCCGGGGTCTCGGGGGTCGCGCCGGGGTCGTCGGGCGACGCGGGGGGCTTCACGACCTCCGGCGAGGCAGAAACCTCCTTCCCCACCAACCCAGCAGGAACAGTGCGGCCCCGATGGTGACGAACAGCGCAACGAGATTGTAGGCGGTGGATCGGATGACCATGGTCTTTTCGGCGATCGTGTCGGGGAGGGCGCCCCGAGACAGGACCTGGACCTTGACCGGGATGCGTCCCGTGGTCTGGGCTCGGACCCGGATGGTGAAGGTTCGCCGGCCGGGGGCGAGCGTCACCTGCTGAGCCGCGCCCTGGACGAACTCGAGGCGCCGGTCGCTGACGAACCGCAAGACCACCCGGAGCTGCTGCCCGGAGTCGTTGGTGAGGCTCAGGGGAAGCAGGCCACGTTGCGATGGGAGAGTCACCACCGTCGTGGCGATGCCAACTTCGTCGTAGGTTCGGCGGATCTCTTCCGCCACTGCGTCGATGAAGGAGAGGCCCAGCGAGGGGTCGGACAGCATGGTGCTGCTCTGAGCGGTCAGCAGGTTCTTGCGAAGGCTCTCTTCGAGCGACCCCGAACCGGCCACCGTCTCGCCGAACCTGGTGAGGGACGCCCGTGAGGTGACCAGCCGGTCGAGGTAGGAGGGCTCGAAGGAAGGGTAAGCCCGGGGTGGGACGGGCTCGCGGCTGGACGACGGGACCGTCGAGACGAATCCCGAGGCCGTGATGGGAGCCAGCCATGGCGAGGCCCGAACCAACCGGGCGAAGCCGGCGAAGAACGGTGGCAACATCCCGGCGTCCTCTCCGAACAGGACCGCCGCCCCTCGAGCCGGGGTGCCCGGCAGCTCCAACCAGATGGCGGCGAGCTCTCCGAGGGAGACCTGCGCCGCGAGCACGGGGTCCATCTGGTAGGAAGCCGCGAGCGTCGCAAGCTCCGGGTTGGGGAGGACGGCAGCTACGGAGGCCCTTCCAGCTACCAGGCGGAACACGGGAGGCGATTCGAACTTCCGGGCAGCGACGAAGCCGGGGTCCAGCAGGACGGTCCGGGCTCCCGTCCCCCAGAGGAGGGGGAGGGTCGCCGGGTCGAGCTCCGACCGGTAAGGCCGGGCCACGTCAGAGGTGGGGGTTCGGCCAAGCGCCGTTCCCACGAGTGTTCGTCCCCGGTCGATGAGCGCCGGAAGCTCGGTTCCCAGGCCCCCTCGGAACAGGGCCGGCAGACTCGGGTCCTGGAGCGGCGTGGCCATGAGCTCCGCTCCCTGGCGACCGGCGACCGTTCGCAAGGTCCGCAGGAGTGCGGCGGCATCGGCGGCTCCTGCCTGCCCCCCCGGCACGGTCCGAACGGTGCCAGCCGCATCGAGGATCCGGTAGCCCTGGGCCATTCGTTCCAACTGGTCGACGAGGACCGAAGAGACGACCACGTCGACCTGCCGAGAGCCCAGGCCGTCGAGCGCGGCCGCCATCTCGGCGAGACGCCCGCCGGGAGCGATGTCGGACTCGAGCGTTCCGGGGAGGAACGTGCCGTCCGGCCGGTGCTGAACGGGTTCGGACAGCACCCAGGTCCATGCGAGGTTGAGCGGAACCTTCGGCCGCTCGATCAGGAAGATCATCGGCGTTCTCAGCGTGCCGACCGCGATGTCTCGCGAGCGCAGTTCGACCTTCAGCGGAAAGAGTCCGCTGTCGCCCCTCGGGCTCAGCTCGTCGACCGGCTGCTCCACGCGAAACACCCGCGTCTCCCCGGGAGCGAGCGTTCCCTTCTGGGGGAAGGGAGAAGCGATGAGCGGGACCGAGTCTTGTGTGAGCGAGAGCTCGTAGAGGGAGCGGGACGTGGTCGGGGCTCCCACGATGAGTTCCACGGAGAGGTCGTCCAGGGCAGTAAGGGATGCGTTGGTGGCCTGGAACGAGATGTGTAATGGCCGCCCTACTCCGTTCCACGCGGATTGCGACACGAGGCTGAGCTGCACCGAGGGCGCGACCTGGGCGAAGGCGTGAGGTGAGCTGGGGCCGGAGATGGCTCCCGAGAGGACGAGGAGAGGGGCGGCGAGCAAGCGTCTCATGGGCGCGCGCTTCATTGTAATGAGGACCTATGGCACGATGAGGTCGTGGATCTCGAAAGCCCCGTAGGCGAGCGCCACGACCATCAGGAAGGACGCCACCGTCAGCCGAAGGGTTCGCTCTCGTGCCCGGATCGTCCAGCGAGAGCCCAGGGCAGCGCCGGGAACCACTCCCAGCGTGAGCCACAGGGCGATCGCCCAGTCGATGTGGCCGAGGATGGCGTGGACGATCGTCCCGGGGATGACGATGAAGGCGATGATGACGAGCGAGGTGCCCAGGGCGCGCTTCAGCGGCATCCCCAGCCATCCCACCATGGCCGGAACCATGACCACCCCGCCCCCGATCCCGAGCAGTCCGGACGCGAACCCCGCCGCCGTGCCCATGAAGACGAACGCAGGGGCCGAAGGATGGATCGGGCGACCCGGCGCTTCGGCAGCGGACCTCCCCAGTCCCACTCGCACCGCCTGCCACGCGATGAGGAAGGCCGTCGCCAGAAGGAGGAACCGGGCGTCCACCACGTTCGTCAGCAGCGCGCCTCCTGCGGCCCCCGCCGCGCCGGGGGGCGCTGCCCACCTCACCGCCCGGTAGTCGATCTGCCCGGCTCGGCGATAGGCCTGCATCGCGGACAGGGTGGTCGGGAAGATCACCGGGAGGGGGGTGCCCACTGCGACGATGGGCCGCGCTCCCAGAAGGACCTGGACCGCGGGGGTGGTGATGATGGCTCCGCCCACGCCGAAAGCTCCGCCCATGGTCCCGGCCACGAAGCCCGACAGAACCCCGAGCAGCGCTTCCCTCAGCACTGGGTCACAAGGAAGCTTCCAGCGCCTCGGCCGCCCACCGGATCACGTCGCGTTCGCTCGGGTAGCTCGCCTTCCGGACCGCTTGGTGCAGCGGGAACCAACGGATCTCCTCCATCTCGTGGTCATGCAGGGAGGTGTCCCCTCCCATTGCCCGCATCAGGAAGAAGGCCACCTTCTTGCGGACCCGCTCTCCCTCCCACACGAACCAATAGGAGATCTCGCCGAGTGGGCGGATGATCTCGGCCTGCAGCCCGGTCTCTTCCTGGACCTCTCGAAGTGCCGTCTGTTCGGGTTGCTCGCCGCGCTCGATCACGCCCTTGGGCAACCCCCAAGCGAGGTCGCCCTTGCGGGTACGGCGCGCGGCCAGGGCGACCTCGACACCTCCGGAGCCGTCCCCGATCACCACGCCGCCGGCGGAGAACTCCGAGCGTGTTTTCATCGGCATGGGCCGGCTCACTCCCCGCTGGCCGCGATGCGAGCCACTTTCGCCCCGGCAGCCCGGACCAGGTCCCTCCCCCGGATCTTGAGGACGGCGCGGGCCTCCCCGCCGGCGAAATAGAGGACGGCGTCTCGAGCCAACGATCGGTCCAGAACCAAGAGGACTCCGTTCGGCAGGCCAACAGGAGGCAGGGATTCGGGGAGGTACTCGGTCAGAGCGGCTGCTCGGTCGTTCGCAGCAGGCTCCAGATCGGGACGGTCCGCCGCCCTGCGGACCTTGGTCGTGTCGGGCGTCCGACCCGCAGGGACCACTGCTGCCACGGCGCCCTCGGATCCCTCGAACACGATCACCTTCCCGACTTCCTCTGGAGGAAGCTCGAGGAGGGCGGCCAGCCTTTCGGGTGAGCGCAGCCGGCCTCGAACCGGGAAGACCTCGTGAGGGACGTCACGTTCGACCAGGAAATTGTGAACGTCGACGCTGGTCCGCACGCGTAGCAGTATGGCAAAGGGGTCTGGATCGAGGAGAGGCGGCCCGGGCCCGGCCGTCAGGCAACGACGACAGGAATGGGCCCTACTTGGATCCGCCCTTTCGCCCGATGCGCTGGTAGAACTCCACCCCGTACCGCCGCTTGGTGGTGTCGCCGCCCTTCTTGCCGCCGATGCGACCGATCTTGCCGAAGAATTCTTCACCATGACGCTGCTTGGTGGTCATACCACCCTTGCGTCCAGCTTCGGCTCGGGACATCTTGACAGTCTGGGTTTGGGCCATCCCACTCCCTCCTCACGCGAGCAGATGAACAAGAGGGCGCGCCAAGCGTCCATGGTCGTTGCTACCCTCCGCCGGACCAGGGCAAACGGACCGGAGCAAACAGACCTTGGGTCAGCCCGTCACGCCCATCGAGCAGGGCGATGGCGAGGGTATGCTCGGGCCACGATGGCTCCCTCCGATCGTGCTGGGGCCGCTCTTCCGGTCGATCCCCTCGCCGTCCAGCTCGGGGAGCGCTTCCGCACGGCCGGCTATCAGCTCTACCTGGTGGGAGGGGCCGTCCGGGAGATCCTGATGGGCCACGAGTCTCGGGGGGAGTTCGACTTCGCCACGGACGCGAGACCCGAGGAGACCGTCCGCATCCTTCAGGGCTGGGCCGAATGGCGAAAGCTGGTCGGGATCCGGTTCGGCACGGTCGGCGCCGGCAAAGACGGGCGGCAGTTCGAGATCACCACGTTCCGCAAGGAGATCTACCCCGCCGACGACCGCCACCCCACGGTGACCTTCGGGGATCGCATCGAGGAGGATCTCTCGCGGCGCGACTTCACCGTGAACGCGATGGCCGTGCGGCTCCCCGAAGGGGAGTTCGTCGACCCGTTCGGGGGGGTGAAGGACCTCGCGGCGAAGCGCTTGGATACGCCGCTCGATCCCGAGGTCTCCTTCGGCGACGACCCGCTCCGGATGCTTCGCGCCGCACGCTTCACGGCCACGCTGGGGCTCACGCCGGCGGGGAGGGTGGTGGAAGCCATGACCCGGATGGCCGATCGATTGGAGATCGTGTCGGCGGAACGCATCCGCGACGAGCTGTCCAGGCTGCTGGTGGCGCCGAATCCCTCTCGAGGACTCCAGCTCATCGTGGACACGAGATTGGCCGAGCGATTCCTGCCCGAGCTCCCCTCCCTACGGCTGGAGCAGGATCCGATCCACCGGCACAAGGACGTGTTGCGGCACACGTTCGTGGTCGTGGAGAACTGCGAGCAGGACCTCGCGCTGCGGCTGGCCGCCCTCCTGCACGACATCGGCAAGCCGGCCACTCGGCAGTTCACCTCGGAGGGTGTCCAGTTCCACCATCACGAGGTGGTGGGGGCTCGGATGGCGGAAGAGCGGCTGCGGACGCTTCGCTACCCGAACGAGGTCGTCGCCGATGTGACGAAGCTCGTGGAGATGCACCTGCGCTTCCACAGTTATCGGCTGGGGTGGACGGACGCCGCGGTCCGCCGGTACGTCCGAGAGGCCGGCCCGCTGCTGGACCGGCTGAATCACCTGGTCCGGGCGGACTGCACCACCCGCAACCGGGAGCGGGCAAAGGAGCTGGCCGCACTCCAGGACGACCTGGAGCTTCGCATCGCCCGGCTGAGCGAAGAGGAGAACCTCCAGCAGCTCCGTCCGCCCCTCGACGGCAACGAGGTGATGGAGCGCTTGGACATCCCCCCGGGACCGCTGGTCGGGGAGGCCCTCGAGTATCTCCTGGAGCAGCGCATCGAACGCGGCCCCATCAGCAAGGACGAGGCCTACGGGCTCCTCGACGAGTGGTCGCGAGGCCGCGGGATCGGAGCGAAGGGCTGAGGGGGCGGGCGTCGCGCTGGCATGCGACATGCTACCTTTTGCATACCGTACTCCATAGTTTGATGAGCATCAAACTATGCCGTACGGGTAGCCCGCGACGAGCACTTCCCTCCTTCATGGTGACCTGGAAGGTCGTGTCGATCCCTATCCCAGGTTGATCTTGCCGGACGCTAGCTCTTCTTCGTGTCCCAGAAGATCTTGTCGATCTCGCCGATCATGTCGAGCAACTTCTGCCCTTGGTTCGGGTCGGTCGCCTTCTTCGCGTTGCCGGCCTCCTTGGTGGCGTTCCAGAACAGCTCGTGCAGCTGCGGGTACTTCTTGAGGTGCTCGGGCTTGAAGTAGTCGGTCCACAGCACCCACAGGTGGTGCTTGACGAGGTCGGCCCGCTCTTCCTTGATCACCAGGCACCGGGCCTTGAAGTCCTCCACGGTCTCCGTGGGCTTCTTCTCTTTCTCTGCGCTGCCGTACTTCTGCTGGATCTTCTGGACGGACTCGGCCTCGATCCGGGCCTGGGCGGGATCGTAGACCCCACAGGGCAGGTCGCAATGGGCGTGGACCACTCGAGATGGCTTCAGCAGGGCAGCGAAGACCTTCGCTAGCATTGTGCCTCCTCTCGACAGATGAGCTCTTGGTGCAAAGACGCTATCACGCCCTCCGGAAAGCGTTCCTCGCGGCCGCCGCCACGGGCGCGGCCTTATGGTGGTGGCGCGGGCGCCCCTTTCGAGTGGTCGTCGAGGGCGGAAGCATGGAGCCCACGCTCCGGCCGGGGGATTTCCTGGTAGCGGTTCGCTCCGGCCGGATCGGGCGAGGAGCACTCGTGGTGGTCGACCATCCCGAGCGGCCGGGATTCGAGATGGTGAAGCGGGTTGAAGGGCTGCCGGGGGAGCGTGTCGGGGACCGGATCCTCGGACTCGAGGAGTACTGGCTGGTGGGGGACCGGCCGGACGCCAGCATCGACAGCCGCACGTTTGGGCCGGTTGGGCGCCCGGCGATCCGGGGGGTGGTGAGGTTCCGCTACTGGCCGCTCTCTCGATTGGCCGCCTTCCGCTGACGCTCGGGGCCCTCGAGGTCCGCGAGGAGCTCGCGCTGGACCAACCAGCGGTCCTGGCCGTCCTCTCGGGCTACCTCGAGCTGCGTACCGTCCGACGCTTGGAGGCGGAACCGGCGGCGCCGGACTGATCCCCGCGCGCGGGCCAGCTCCTCGTGCCACGACCCCAGGACTTCGACCGGTTCTTCCTCACCTCCGATCACCACCGCCCGGGGGACTTCATCGGCTCTAGCCCCCGAGTAGAAGCGGAGGTCCACCCAGCGCCGCCGGCGAGTCCAACGTGGCGGAATCGGCGTCCACAGCAGGTAGGCGGCGCCGACGATGGCTACGTACGCGCCCGAGGAAAGATTGGGGATCAGCAGGATGGCCAGCGCGGCCGCGATCACCCGAGGCAGCGAGAACATCATGTCGTAGAGGGCGAACACGCGGCCCCGGTAGCGGTCGGGGATCGACTCCTGGACCATGGTGTCTGCCGGCACCTTGCGCCACGGGTAGGTCAGCCCCAGCGTGAACGAGATCAGGATGATGGAGGGCCCGGCGATGCGAACCGACCCGGCGAGGCAGATCGCGCCGGCCAATGCGAACGCCAGCGACATGATGTGCGGCTTGGCCAATCTCCCTTCGAACCAACCCACGGTCATGGACCCGACCAGCACACCGACGCCGCCGGCTCCCACGATCCTTCCGTAGGACGCCACCCCCTGCCGGAACTCGTTCTTGAACACGACGACCGACAGCACGGTGATCAGGCCGATCAGGAACTGGTCGAACGACACCGAGGTGATCGAACCGAGGGCAATCGGCGTGGCTGCGAGGCGCCGGGCCCCCCGCACCAGCTCGCTGGTAACTCGGCGAACCTCGGCCCCGAGTCGTCGTTCGGGCCGGCTCGCCTGCAATCGCTCTCGGATCCGAAGAGCGAGGAGCGTCGACACGGGCCAGCACACCATCGTGATGGCGAGGAGGCTTCGCGGCCCCATGGCGTCGACGAGCTGCGTCCCCGCAACCAGCCCCGCGAAGGTCAGCACGGTACCGGACGCCGCCGAGAGGGAGTTCCCTACCAGCAGATCCTCGTCGCGAACGAGTCTGGGCATCACCGCTCCAGCGGTCGCCAGGTAGAAGCGGTTCAGCGACACCACTACCAGGGCCAAGAGGTACAGGGGCCAGTTCGCGTTGTCGCTCGCGGCAAAGAGGACGCCCAGAACGGCCGCGGCGCGAACCAGCGGCGTCACCGCCAGGATCCGCCGCCTCGACCATCGGTCGATGACCACACCGGTGGCCGGTCCCACCAGCGAGAAGGGAATGACCAGCAGCGCGAAGGCCTTGGCCACGGCGGCCGCCGTGCCGCTCTCGACCGACAGGAACACCACCCGGTCGATGAGGTAGGCCTGGAAGACCCCGTCGGCGAGCTGGCTGATCAGGCGGCCGGCGAGGAGGAACCGGAAATCCGTCGAGCGGAGGGCATCGCGTGCCCGATCCAGGGTTCGCCCCATGCGGCGAATGTACTCCCGGCCGCGCAGGGAGAGGGCGAGTTCGGGCGCTAGGAGGTCGTGGTGCGGGCGTCGAAGAAGGCGGACCAATCGGCCTGCTTGCTGGCCTGGCCGTTGCCCTGAATGAACTGCTCGACCATGTCGCGCGCGGCGTCATCCGAGAATTGCACCGGCGGCGACTTCATGAAGTAGGCGCTGGGCCCGATCAGCGGGCCGGCGACCCCGCGGTCGAGCGCCAGCCGGGCACACCGGATGGCGTCGATCACGATCCCGGCCGAGTTCGGCGAGTCCCACACCTCGAGCTTCATCTCGATTGTCAGCGGGACGTTCCCGAAGGCCGTGCCCTCGATCCGGATCTGCGCCCACTTCCGGTCCTCCAGCCACGGCACGTAGTCGGAGGGCCCGATGTGGATGTTCTCCTTGGGCAGGCCCTTGCGGAGCTGGCTCTGCACCGACTGGGTCTTGGAGATCTTCTTTGAAGTGAGGCGCTCCCGCTCCAGCATGTTCATGAAGTCCATGTTGCCGCCGAAGTTGAGCTGATAGGTGCGCTCGAGCTTGACCCCGCGGTCCTCGAGGAGCTTGGAGAGCACCCGGTGAACGATCGTCGAGCCGACCTGGCTCTTGATGTCGTCGCCCACGATGGGGACACCGGCTTCAGCGAACCGTCGAGCCCATTCGCGGTCGGAAGCGATGAACACCGGCATGCAGTTCACGAACCCCACGCCGGCTTCCAGGGCCGCTTGCGCGTAGTGTTTGGCGGCGACCTCGCTGCCCACCGGGAGGTAGTTCACGACCACCTGAGCGCCGGTCTCCCGGAGCACCCCGGCCACATCGACCGGTTCGTCGGCAGACTCGATGATCTGCTCACGGTAGAAGTACCCCAGGCCGTCGAGGGTGGGGCCCCTGCAAACGTCGACCCCGAGGGGAGGCACGTCGGCGAACCGGATCGTGTTGTTCGGCTCGGTGAAGATGGCCTCGGCCACGTCCTTGCCGACCTTCTTGCCGTCCACGTCGAGAGCGGCTACGACCTCCACGTCGGAAACGTGATAGGGCCCGAGCCTCACATGCATCAGGCCTGGAACGGCCTTGCCGGGGGTCGCGTCCTTGTAGAACTCGAGTCCCTGTATCAGGGCAGACGCGCAGTTCCCCACCCCCACGATGGCGACCCTGATCTTCCCCTTCCCCTCGGTCATCTGGACACGCTCCTCTGCGGTAGGCGCGGCGCCTTTGGCACGCCACCGGCACGGGCCCGGCGGCGGGTCGTCGGCTCCTTCACCTGACGCTGCTCGGCCTGGATGAGGTCATCCAGCCACTTGATGTCGTCTTCCGTGGCGGAAAGCTCGTGATTCATCAACGAAAGCGTGTAGCTGTCGATTCCTTCCTTCAGTCGCTGGACGGATTCGCGGAGGCGGGACCAGCGGCCCTCCAGGAAGGCCCGGCGCCGCTCGAGCAGACGGATCCGGGTCTCGGGCTTCAGGTACTTGAAGAAGGCGAACCGCACCGAGAACCCGCTGTCCTCCGTGGCCTCCTGGCCGGCTCGCTCCAGGAGCTCGGCGAAGAGGGCCTCACCCTTCTCGGTGATCCGGTAGACGTTCTTGCGCCGGCCCACCTGTTCCCTGGGGAAGATCATCTCGACTGCGGCCTCGCGCTGGAGGCGCCTCAGGGCGGGGTACAGCGAGCCGTAGCTCACCTGCCAGAAGCTGCCCAGGGTGTCGGACAGGCGCTTCTTGAGCTGGTAGCCGTGCATGGCCCGCTCTTTGAGCAGTCCCAAGATGGCCAACTCCAGCATGCTTGCTCCGATCCTATCGTCTCGATATATCGCCCGAATCTATCGAGCGGATATATCGAAACGATATATGGGAAGGTCGCGGGTGTCAACCCGTGAGCCTGGCCCCGAGAGACCGGGTAGGAGCCTAGAGCGGTGGGGTGATGGCCGCGGGCTCGGCTTCGGGAAGCACGATGGTCGGTTCGGCGCCAAGGGGACCTCGTTGCGGGCTGGCCAGGACCAGTACGCTCGCGGCCAGCCCCAGCGCCCCGCATACGGCCCATACGCCGTTGACGCTCCAGGCCAACAGGACCGCTCCGAGCGCGGGGCCGGCCACCCCGCCGAACCCCCAGGCGAGCTCGTAGATGCCCTGGTAGCGGCCGCGGAGGTGCTCGGGGGCGATGTCGGCGAGGTAGGCGTAGGCCACGGGAGCCGAGACGATCTCGCCGAGCGTCCAGATGGCCACCGTCCCGAGAAGGGCGAGGAGATTGTGAGCCGTAGCCGTCAGGGCGAAGCCGGCCCCGAACAGCAGGAACCCCACGCCCATCATCTGCTTGGGGGGGTGCCGCATGGTCACCGACGAGATGGGCAGCTCGATGGCCAGGACCAGCACGCCGTTCAAGGAGACGAGCAAGCCGAAGTCGGCCGGGCGGAGGTGCAGGATGCGTTCCACGTACAGGGGAAGCGTGGACTGCTGTTGGGCGAAGATGAACGCAACGAACGCCGATGCAGCGAACAGCAACAGGAACGCCCTGTCGGCGGCGATGGTGGCGTAGCCGCCTCGTTCCACGTCCTCCGACTTCGTGGTTCGCCTGCCTTCCGGAAGAGCGAGCAGCACCAGCAGGCCGAAGATCACGGACGTGGCGGCGTCCATCACGAAGACCCACAGGAAGGAGTGGTCCGCGAGGAACCCGGCCACGGCCGCTCCGCTCGCGTAGCCGACGTGTCCCGCGAACCGAGTGAGCGCGAAGGCGGTGACCCGCTGGCCCTCGGGGACCACGTCGGCCATGAGGGCCCGGCTAGCCGGTCGCCACGTGTTGGTGGCCAGGCCGGCAGCGAACGCCAGCGCGAGCAGCGCCGGATAGGGGCGGATGAAGTACAGAAGAAGGACCGTCGCCGCGCTGGCGAACATGGAGACGGCCATCGTGGTGCGCCGCCCGAAGCGATCGGCCAGGTGACCGGCGATCAGCCCCGCCGCGACGCCGCCCCCACCGAAGGCGGCCACGGCACCGCCGGCCTCCGGGATGGAGAAGCCGCGCTTGGTCAGGTACAGCGCGAGGAAGATGATGGCGAACGAGGCAAACCAGTTGATGCAGTTACCGGCGAGCAGGATCCAAGCAGGCCCCGGAAGTTCCCTGATGTTGCGGCGCATGGTCCGCCGCTGGGCCTCGGCCACGCACCCCCCTAGCCCGGCTCCCCCGCAGGGTACTCCAACCGGTGGCGGACTCGCGATACCTGGAATCGGGGAATGCGGCGAATGCCGGGCCCGACCCTGCTCGCACCCGTAGACTAGCCGCCGGTCCTTGACCTGTCTGTGAGACTCGTCATGCTGCGAGACGCCATCCGGGCAGCCCTGCCGAAGGAACAATTCGGCGACCACCTGACGATCCTCTCCGGCACGGGTCAGAACATCGCCGGCCTCGGGATCTTCGTCGCCGCTACGTTCGCGACGAACGTCTTGATCTCCCGGGCCTTCGGAACCTCCGGCCCCTCGGCCCTCGGCACGGTCACCCTCGCTACCCAGTTCGCCTTCATCGGCGGCGCCGCCACCCGGTTCGGCATGGATATGGCCGCGGTGCGCCGGGTGGCCATCGACGTCGGAAAGGGAGAGCCGGGCCGGGTTCGAGCGATGCTGCGTCGGGCGGCCGCCATCGCCGCGGCCGTCAGCCTGGCCGCAGGTGTCCTGGCCTTCCTGGGAGCGGGCGCGCTGGCCCGGGCTTTCGGGGCGGGCGCCGGCGGCAAGGCGGCGTTCCAGGCGGCGGCCGTGGCGCTTCCGTTCGTGGCCCTCGTCCAGGTGTACCTCGGCGGCACCCGGGGCCTGAAGATCATGCGCCACACGCTGTCCATCTACTGGGCCGGACAGCCGGTGGCCTGGATGATGCTCATGCTGCTTGGTTGGGTCGTGTCGAAGTCGATCGGCATGAGCGTCCTGGCCTATTCCCTGTCATGGGTCCTGGCCACGGCGGCTGCCTGGTTCGTGTGGGAGCGGGAGACGCGGGGGTTCGCGGCGTTGCCCGCAGAGCCGGGGGAGGTCCGCGAGCTGGTCCGGTACGGGACCCCGCGGGCGCCGGCGGCCGTCCTCTCGCAGCTGCTGTTCTGGGCCGACTATTTCGTGTTCAGCCGCTACGCCAGGGGGCCAGAGCTCGGCGTGTACGCGGCCGCGGTCCGCGTGGCGCAGGCCCTTGCGCTGTTCCTGATCGCGGTCAACTACATGTTCAGCCCGTTCGTGGCCGACCTGCACTCGAGGGGGGAACGCGAACGGCTGGACGGCCTGTACAAGGCGCTGACGCGGTGGGTGGTGGCGGGGACGCTTCCGGTCCTCCTGCTGCTGGCGGTCGTCCCGGGACCGGTCTTGGAGATATTCGGGGGACGGTTCGAGACCGGAACGACCGCTCTGCGCATCCTGTTGATCGGCCAGGCCGTCAACGTGGCCGTCGGCGGCGTCGGGTTCATCCTGATCATGGTGGGGCGAACGGGATGGGACCTCGTCGTGTACGCGGCGTCGTTCCTGGTCGACCTCGGCGTGGCCTTCGTCCTGGCACCCCGGCTGGGGGCGGAGGGAGCGGCCATCGCGCAGGCCGCGACGATGGTGGTTTCGAACACAGGCCGCCTCTACCTGGTGTGGCGCTTCGTGCACATCCAGCCGTTCAACCGCCACTACCTCCGGTTGGCGGTGCCCGCGGCTGCCGGCGGGCTCGTCATGCTCGCCGTGCACCTCGCCCTGCGACATGGAGCGTGGCCGGCGGACCTGGCGGGAACCGGCGTGGCCGGGGCGGTCGCTTACGTCGGCGCGCTGGTGGCGTTCGGCCTGGCTCCGGGGGAGCGGGCGGCGCTCAGGAGGGTCTGGGCGGCGGGTTCGACTCCATGAAGAACTCGGTGAACTCGGTGGCTCGGCTGTCGTCATCGAACTCGATCACGAAGATGTTGGCGTACTCGGTTTCCACCGAGCCGTCCGCCTTGAAGTAGGTGGTGTGGCCGCGGACCACCCCCGTGTTCCCGTTCACCGCGAGGGCCTCGTAGCGGCAGTCCCACGAGCCCGGCGGATCCACGTGCTCGGTCCAGCTCTTCACGATGGCGTCGCGGCCTCGAGACGGCTCCCGGAACGGGTGGGTGAAATAGCGAGCGTCATCCGTGAAGAGGGCGCCGATCTCCGTGGGCTGGTTCGAGGACCACGCGTCGACGTAGGCGTCGATCCATTCCTGCAGCTTCGCCATGTCCAAGGCGCCCACTTTAACGAGTACGATCCAAGCCGTGGCGGATGACGAGCACGCCTACGTCGAGAGCAGGCTGCGCGACGCCGTGGTCATCTGGCTCACCACCGTTCGATCGGACGGACAGCCTCAGACCTCCCCGGTGTGGTTCTTCTGGGATGGGGAGCGCCTCCTCATCTACAGCCGGCCCTCGTCGAGGAAGGTCCCCAACATCCGGGGCAATCCTCGTGTGTCGCTGAACCTCGACGGGGATGGAGACGGCGGCGAGATCCTCACCGTCGAGGGCACCGCGGAGATCGACGAGCAGGCTCCTTTGGCGAACGAGGTCGAAGCCTACGTCGAGAAGTATCGGGAGCATATCAAGCGGCTTGGCGCCGAACCGGAGCCCTTCGCCAGGATGTACTCAACGCCGATCAGGATCACCCCGACCCGCCGGCGCGTCTACCGCTGACGGGGTCGTTGCTCGGCGAGCCGGAGGGCTTCGCGAACCGCCTGTTCCGGCAACGAGACCTGGGGGAAGGCTTCGACGCGTCGGCCGCCCTTGGACAGTTCCCACGTTCCGAGGCCCACGACCGGCACACCGATCTTGAGGGCGAAGGCGATCTCGGACAGCGTGCCGAATTCGCCGGCCACCGCGATGAGGGCGTCGGAGGAGCGAACGATCAAGGTATTCCGAGCCTCGCCCATGCCGGTGGGGATCGCGAACGTTAGATACGGGTTGGCCCCGCCCCGGTTGGCGCCCGGCAGGATCCCGAGGACCGTCCCGCCGGCTTCTGCCGCTCCTCGAGCCGCCGCCTCCATCGAACCGCCCAGCCCACCGCACACCAGCACGGCCCCCGCTCGGGCCAGGAGCCGTCCCACCTCTTCGGACTGCTGGGCCACGTCGGGTGAGCATGGGTCCGGCCCGCACACCGCCACGTACACGGATCCGGCCATCAGCCCCACGTCCTGCCGAGCATCGCGGCCAGCAGCGCGATCGCGCCCTGCTTGTCGAGCGGCTCGTTGCCGTTGCCGCATTTCGGTGACTGCACGCAGGACGGGCAGCCCCGGGCGCACGGACACTGCCGGACGGCTTCGAACGTGGCTTCGAGCAGCCGCGCCCCCGACTCGTAGCCGCGCTCGGCGATCCCGGCGCCACCCGGATACCCGTCGTAGATGAAGATCGTGGGACCGCCGGTGTCCTGGTGGAACGGCGTGGAGAGACCGCCCACGTCCCACCGGTCGCACGTCGCCACCAGCGGGAGCAGGCCGATGGCGGCGTGCTCCGCGGCATGGGCCGTCCCAGGAAGCATGGCCGGCATGATCCGGGCCCGGAGCAGCAGGCGCTTCGGCAGCAGCCACCACAGCGCCTTCGTCACGAGCGTTTGCGGCGGAAGGGCCAGCGGGATCTCGTCGATCGTTTCCTGGGTGGACGACAGCTTCCGTTGGAACCCGATGACCTGCCGCGTCACCTTCACCTCTCCGAACAACGCGGGCACCTCGCCGACCGCCCCCTGGTCGATGACCCGAATGACCTCCACGTCCGTCAGGTCCCTGGTCTGCGTGTAGTAGTCGGCGTCGCTCCTCGAGACCAGCGCCACCCGCCCGACCAGGTCGAGTTCGTCGACCTCGTACTGCTCACCCTGGTGCAGGTAGACCGCACCGGGATGGACGTGCCAGTAGGCCCGTGCTTCGTCGACGGTACCGAGGAGGGCTCCGGTCTCCTTTTCCACGATGGCGAAGAGCGCTCCGGAGGCCGAACGAACGTCGACCAGTCGATGGGGGGACTCTCGTCCCCGGTAGTGCAACAGCCCCCGCCGGCGAACCATCTTGCCTTCTTCCTCGAGCCGGCCAACCGCTTCGGCGGCGCCTTCCCCGAACAGGGTCAGCTCTTCCTCGGTGAGCGGCTGTTCGCGAGCGGCGCAGGCGAGATGCGGCTCGAGCACGTAGGGGTTGGTCGGATCGACCACCGCCGCTTCGGGCGGCTTCTCGAACAGGTCCGCGGGGTGCTGCACCAGGTACTGATCGAGCGGGTCGTCCTGCGCCACCAGGACCGCGAGGGACGGTTCGCCGCGGCGGCCGGCCCTCCCCGCCTGCTGCCACATCGAGGCGCGGGTTCCCGGGTAGCCCGCCATGAGCGCCGCATCCAGGGAGCCGACGTCGATCCCCAACTCCAGTGCGGTGGTGGCGGCCACGCCGAGCAGCTCACCGGACGCCAGGGCCCGCTCCAGAGCCCGGCGCTCCTCGGGGAGGTAGCCGGCCCGGTAGGCCTTGACCCGGCGCTTCAGCCCGCCCGGCAGCTCGCGACGGGCGAACTCGGCGACCAGCTCGGCTGCCCTTCGCGTGCGGCAGAAGGCGATGGTCCGGGTCTCCGATTCGACCAGCCGTCCGAACAGCCATGACGTTTCGCTGATGGCGCTTCGGCGAAGTCCCAGCTCTTCGTCGACCAGCGGAGGGTTCCACAGCGCGAACAGCTTCTCGCCGTGGGGAGAGGCATCCTCGGCCACCTCGGAGAAGGGGAGGCCGACCAGCCGCTCGGCCAGGTCGGACGGATTGCCCACGGTGGCCGAAGCCAGGACGAACTGTGGCTGCCCGCCGTAATGGGCGACCAGCCGACGGAGGCGGCGAAGGATCATCGCCACGTGCGAGCCGAACACCCCGCGGGCCACATGGGCCTCGTCCAGCACCACCAGCGAGAGCCGGAGGAAGAAGTCCGCCCATCGCGCGTGCCCCGGGAGGATGGAGGCGTGGAGCATGTCCGGGTTGGTCATGACGAGGTTCGCGTTGCGGCGGATGAGTGGCCGTTCGGCCTGAGGCGTGTCGCCGTCGTAGACGCCCGCTCGGATCTGGGGCAGCTTGAGCTCTCTGACCTGGCGGAGCTGGTCCCGAGCGAGGGCCTTGGTCGGGAAGAGGTAGAGGGCCGTGCGCTTCTCATCGGCAAGAGCGGTCCTGGCGAAGGCCAGGTTGTAGACGAGCGTCTTGCCGGACGCGGTTCCCGTCGCCACCACCACGTGGTCGCCCCGATCCAGGAGGTCCAGGGCTCGCCGCTGGTGGAGGTACAGTCCTTCGATCCCGGCGCCCGCCAGCCGGCGCCGGAGGACCTCGGGCAGGTCGGGAAGGGGGAGGGTGTCCGGCTGCAACCCTCGAGCATCCACACCGCCGATGGTAGTGCGAGACACTACGGCGATGGCGCGCGGTCGGAACGGGTCCTGTGGACTGGGTTGAGCTCTTCAGCGCGCTAACCCTGATCCTGTTCTCCGCTGAGCTGTTCACCAACGGCGTGGAGTGGGTGGGCGAGACCATGGGGCTCTCCGAGGGGGCTGTGGGTAGCGTGCTGGCCGCGGTAGGGACGGCTCTCCCCGAGACCCTCTTGCCTCTGGTGGCCATCGCTGTAGGGCGCCCCAGCGGGAAGAGCATCGGGATCGGGGCCATCCTGGGCGCGCCGTTCATGCTGACCACGCTGGCCATGTTCGTGGTCGGCGTGTCGGTGCTGTTCTTCGCCCGAGGCGGCCGACGGAGCGCCGATCTGGGGGGCGATCGACGGGTGCTCCTGCAGGACCTCGGCTATTTCCTGGTGATGTACGCCCTGGCGCTGGTGGCGGGCCTGTGGCATGTCCGATGGTTCAAGTGGCTCCTGGCTGCAGGATTGCTGATGGGCTACGTCCTGTACGTGAAGCGCCACTTCGAAAGCCCGACGAGCGAGGAGGAGCGCGAGGCAGCGGGTGAGATCAAGCCGCTCTACCTCCGGCGATGGGTCCGCCGGCTGCAGCGCCGGCCGGTCGACAACCCTACCCCGCCCCCCACGTGGCTCAGCATCGCGCAGTCGTTCCTCGCCCTGGTAGGCATCGTGGGGGGAGCGCGGCTGTTCGTGGACGGGATCGAAACCATCTCCCGTACGTTCCGCGTCGATCCGCTCGCGATCGCCCTGCTCCTGGCGCCGCTGGCGACGGAACTACCGGAGAAGTTCAATAGCGTCATCTGGGTCCGCCGCCGGAAGGACACCCTGGCCCTCGGCAACATCACCGGCGCCATGGTGTTCCAGTCCTCCTTTCCGGTGACGATCGGGATCCTGCTCACGCCGTGGCGGTTCACCGGGCCGGGGACCCTCGACGAGCTGGTGGCGGCGGTGGTGGCTCTCGTGGCAGGGGCCGTCCTGTGGATCACGCTCCTCGTGCGGGGGAGACTCGGTGCGAAGCTGCTGCTCTGGCAGGGAGCCTTCTACGCCGGGTTCGTGGTGTTCGTGCTGGCCAGGATCTGAGCCCGGCTAGGAAGCGTACCCGTCGGCCCGCAGGTCGGCGTAGATCGATCGGGCCCGCGCCGAGATGAACACCACGCTGACCGCCCCCACGGATCCGGTGGTGGCCGGCACCACGAGGTTCGTCACCTTGGAAGGGTCGATGCGGGTGGCCGTCAGGCCGAGGCGAAGCAATGTCGGCACGCCGAGGTCCGTGCGGATGTTCCTCCAGCCGATCGAGATCCACTTGAGCAGGTTGCCGGGATTCCGACCGAACACGTCGGCCAGCTTGGAGAGGGCCGCGACGAGCAGGCGCCCCTGGTTGGCGGAACGCCCGAGGTCCCCTCCGGGAACGTCGTGCCGGTCGCGGGCGAAGGCCAGAGCGGCCCTGCCCTTGAAGGTGTGACGGCCCTTCGAGAAGTTCGCGCCGGAGAACTTGTCGTGCATGCGCCGGGGCACGTTGACGCTCAGGCCTCCGATGCCGTTCACCATGCGGATTAGCCCGTTGAACGACGTGAGCATCCAGAAGTCGACCCTGATCCCGGTGATGGACTCCACAGTCCTGACCATGAGGTTCGGCCCGCCCAGCACCATGGCCGTGTTGATCTTCGTGGTGCCGTGCCCGGGGATGGAGACCCAGGAGTCGCGCGGGAAGCCCAGGATCGTGGCCCGGTCGTGTTCGAGATCGACGCCGATCAGGTGGATGGAATCCGCTCGCTCGCGCTCGATGTTCTGACCCGGCCTGGCGTCGCTGCCGAGGGCCAGGATGAACAGTGGGCGCTTGCCCTCCAGGGCGGGGACAAAGGACGCGCCGTGGGCGGAGTGGATCTCGACGACGTCGGACAGCGCGACCGCCGGCCCGCTCTTGCCGGCCGCGCCGGCCGCCACGAGGACCGCCGCCGACAGGGCCATCACCGCCAGGGAGCCGGTCCCGATGCGCACGAACGCCCTCCTGGGCGAGGCGCGGCGCTGAGTGGAGGACATGGCCGGGTCGGTCACGGGGTGGCGGCTCCCGAGCCCGGCGAAATGCCGGCCGACGGCGCGGGGGCTTGGACGTCGATCGACGTCTTGGCCGTCGGATAGCCGAACACCACCCACTCTCCGGCTTCGAGCTGCAGCAGGAAGCTAGCAGTGTTCGTGATGGCGGCTGGCTGGCCGTTGACCAGGGAACCCCTTGCCTTGAAATCGACGTTCGCCACCGCGGCCTGAGGGTTTCCTCGGGCATCGATCAGCACTTCGACCGACAGCGAAGAGTTCTCCACGCGCAAGCTCTCGAGGTTCGCTGCCTGTGGCCCCAGCGTGAGCGACGCGCTGTCCTGCCGGGCCCGGGCCCGGAGCGAGCGATCGAAGAGCAGCCACGCCCGGTCGGGGACGCCCTTCTTCCACGTGTCGGGATCCATGAACACGGTGTCGTAATAAGAGGAGAGCTGCCCGGCGATCTCAACTGACGCGTCCCGGGCCACGTTCAGTCCCTTCCGCCCCGCGCTGTCCGCCGTCACATCGCCGATCCGAAAGAAGAAGAGAGGCCGGGCCGGTGTGCCGGCGGGGCTGCCAGACCCTCCTGGGGTCGATGTGGGGCTCGAGAGCAGAGCCCATGCCCCGATCCCCCCTCCTGCCATGGCCAGGACCGCGATGAGCACGCCGACCAGGAGCCGCCGCCTGGAACGAGCGGCACGCCGCCTTGAACGAGCGGCATCGGGCCCCTCTTCCGGCGGCTCGAGGTCGCCGGGCAGGGAGGGTAGCTCGTCCGGGGCGGATTCCATCCGAGGAGCAGGGCGCATCGGGGAGGGAGGCTACCCGGCGAAAGGGTCTTTATCAACGGTCCTTCGGCCTGACTTGCTTTGTTGGAGGGACGCGCCGGGGGCTCGCGAGGAAAGAGCGTGAGAGGCCGGTGCTAGACTGGCCGCTCCATGGACCTCGAGCTCGAGACGAACAAGCGCGACCACCAGACGGTCCTCACCGTTCGAGGGGAGATCGACGTCTATACCGCTCCTCGGCTGCGCCAAGCCATCGTCGACCTCGTCGACGCCGGTGCGGTTAACCTCGTCATCGACATGGAGAAGGTCGACTTCCTGGACTCGACGGGCCTCGGCGTGCTGGTGGAGGGACTGAAGCGAGTCCGTACCCGAGGCGGGGACCTCTCGATCGTGGTGACCCAGGACAAGATCGTCAAGATCTTCGAGATCACCGGCCTGAACAAGGCCTTCTCGCTGCACACGTCGGTCGACCACGCGCTGGGGGAGCCCGTCTCCGGATGATGAGCGGTCCCACCGCGGACGGAGGGCCCGTTCCCGGCCTCGAACTGGAAGTTCCTCCCAAGCCGGCCTTCGTACGCACCGCTCGGCATGCCGTGGCCGCCCTGGCCCGTCTCCACGAGGCCCCCGAGGACCTCGTCGAGGACATCAAGCTCGCCGTGTCGGAAGCCTGCAACCCGGCGGTGGCCCGGACCGAAGCGGGCCCAGATTCCGCGACGGATCCCCTCACGATCGTCGCCGCAGTGAACGCCGGCCGGATCGAGATCGAGGTGTTCGATCCGAACGGAAAGGTCGCCCGCGAGGTGACCGGGGCTCCTGCGGACATCGACACGCAGGACCTCCCCTTCGACCGGGTCCTCGCGCTGCCCATCGTCCGCGGTCTCGTCGACGAGGTGGCCATCACCCAGGAGTCTGGCGGAGCGCGGATGCGGATGCTCGTGGCCTTGACGCCCGCAACTGAATCTCCGGCTTCAAGCTAGAGACCTCGTCCAGCCCTGCGTGGGCCCCGTTCGCTACACTCTTCCTTGCTCGAAGGGGAGTAGTCGAGCGGTGTCCACCGTCAGCACGGCCGACCCGCGCGTCGGCCCGGTGGCCCACCCGCGAGCGGCGAGCTTGCGGGACCAGACCTTCGGCCTTGGCTAAGGGCTGGAGGTCGGACATGGTCGATTGGTTTCACTGGGCGAGCTTCCTGGCATTCCTTGTCCTCTTGCTGGCGCTGGACCTTTTCGTTCTCCATCGGCGCGCGCGGGAGGTCCCGTTCAAGCAGGCCCTCGTCTGGACCGCCGTCTGGGTGGGGCTGGCCCTGGCGTTCGGAGGGGTCCTGCTCCTGTGGCGAGGAGCGGAGGTCGGTGGCGAGTACGCGGCCGGCTATCTGATCGAGTGGAGCCTGTCGGTCGACAACGTCTTCGTCTTCGTCCTGATCTTCACGCACTTCGCCGTGCCGGCCGCGTACCAGCATCGCGTGTTGTTCTGGGGCGTGCTCGGCGCGATCCTCCTTCGCCTGTCCTTCATCCTGGGCGGGTCCGCGCTGCTGAACCGGTTCCACTGGGTGATCTACGTATTCGGCGGTCTCCTCGTTGTGACCGCCGTTCGGTTCCTGGCCGAACGGACCGAAGGCCGGTCGCTGGAGGAGAGCGTCATTCTCCGCCTGACCCGGAGGGTCCTCCCGATCACCGAGTCGTTCCAGGGCCAGCGGTTGGTGGTGCGAAGGGGCCGGGGCGTGCTGGCAACGCCGCTGCTGGCCGTCCTGGTGGTGATCGAGGCAACCGACGTGGTGTTCGCCATCGACTCGGTGCCCGCTGTGTTCTCCGTGACCCGCGATGCATTCGTCGCGTTCACCTCCAACGCCATGGCCATCCTCGGTCTTCGCTCGCTGTACTTCGTGCTGGCGAGGGCGATGGGGCGATTCCGATACGTCAAGCCGGCCCTGGCAGCGATCCTCGCCTTCGTGGGGGTCAAGATGTTGCTTACCGACGTGGTGGAGATCCCGGTGGCCGTGTCGCTCGTGGTGATCGCCGGCATCCTGGCCACCGGCATCGGCGCCTCCGTCCTCCGACCGGCGCCGGAGGTCCGGCGCCCTCCCGTCGGGTCCTGAACCACCTCTATACTTGGCGGTGGGGCACGTCCAAGGCGATGGAGCTCGCCGAACCGCCCGCGAGGGCTGATAGCTCCTACCCAGGAGGTAGGAGCTTTTTCTATGGGCGACGAGAGCTACGCGGGGTTCAGGGACCAGCTGCGGGAGAGAGCCTCTCAGAGTTTGCCGAGGTGCCAGAGGCGAGTGACCGACTTGTGGCGATCGGGGTGGCAGCTTGCCGCCTCGTGGCGGCGGGCCGTCCATGGTGGTCGGAGGATGGTGAACGTGCCCTTGCCGTAGTCCTGCACGGCGCGATGAGGCCCGCTCCTTGAACTGCCCGGCCCTCGGGCTGATGGCCTCTACCAGAGAACGTCGCTGGTAGAGGCACGCTCCGCCTCCTGCCGGCCCTAGACAGGGAGGTGGAGCGGGTGAACGTCTACTTCGTGGCCTTCGTGTGGGTCGCCATGGCCCTTGCGGCGTCGGTGATCAGCGTGCGTATCGGGGTCTCCGTCGCGCTCGTGGAGATCCTCGTGGGAGCCGTCGTAGGGAACCTTCCGCACGCCTCGCACTACGTCCAGCAGACCGACTTCACGAACTTCCTGGCGAGCCTCGGGTCTGTGATGCTGACGTTTCTGGCGGGGGCGGAGATCGACCCTGTGTCCTTGCGCCGGCACTGGAAGGCAAGCCTGTCGATCGGATTTGTGTCGTTCCTCCTCCCGTTCCTAGGTGCGCTCGCGTTCTGCCTGTTCGTCCTCGGGGTGGACCCTGCACGCCGCAGAGATCGGAGGGATCGCCCTCAGCACGACCTCCTCGCCGTGGTCTACGCGGTCATGGTGGAGACCGGCCTGAACCGGCAGGAACTCGGCAAGCTCATCCTCGCCGCCTGTTTCGTGACGGACCTCGGAACCGTGCTCGCCCTGGGGGGGTTCTTCGCGAACTTCGGGGTGGCCCTCGCCGTCTTCGTGGCAGTGAGCGCTGCCGCGCTCGCGCTCCTCCCCTTCGCGACCAGGTTCGTGATCCGCGCCCTCGGGCATCGAGTGAGCGAACCGGAGATCAAGCTCCTCCTCGTGGTGCTCCTAGGGCTCGGCGCGCTCGCCATCAAGGCCGGCAGCGAGGCGGTCCTCCCCGCTTATGTCGCCGGGCTCGTGGTGGCCGGGATCTTCCTCCACGACCGTATCTTGATCGACCGCCTTCGGTCGATCTCGTTCGCGCTGCTCACTCCATTCTTCTTCCTCCGGGCCGGGGTGCTCATCTCGGCGCCCGCGCTGGCGTCCGGGGCCGGCGTGATCGCTGTGCTCTTGGCTGTGAAGCTCGCTGCGAAGGGCGCGGGGGTGTGGCCGGCGGCCACAGTCTTTGGCGTGCCGCGCCGCGAGAGGACGTACCTGACCCTGCTCATGTCCACCGGCCTCACGTTCGGTTCGATCGCGGCCTTGTTCGGGCTCACCCACGGATTCATCAACCAGCGGCAATACTCGGAGCTGGTCACCGTGGTTCTGCTCTCGGCGTTCGTGCCGACACTCATCGCGCAGCAGCTCTTCCAGCCCGAGCTGGTCGACGAGGAGGAGGAAGAGGCGCTGGGCGCGGAGGACGCGGCCACCATCGGCCACCGGACGGGGCGGTCATGAAGAGACGTAGACTTCCGCACATAGGAGCGCCGGGAAGCCTGGTCGGCAACCAGCGCTCCTTTTGTCGTTCCTGGGAAGGATGCCGGGATGGTCGCAGACGTGATCGGGCTCGTGGTGAGCCTCGCCATGCTCACCGTCGCCGGAGACCAGTTCGTGGTGGGCGCGGCTCGCCTGGCCACGGTTATGCGCATCCGCCCCTCGGTAGTGGGCGCGGTCATCGGCGGGCTCGGAGCCAGCCTCCCGGAGCTCCTGGTGTCGACCGTCGCCTCCGTCAGTCGCGAGCCCCAGATCGCCGTCGGGAACCTGGTCGGGTCGAACATCGCCCACGTGTCCCTGGCGCTGGCGATCGCGGCGCTCGTCGCCCCGATACGCGTGGATTCCAGGACGATCCGGCGCGAGGGGCCGCTGTCGGTCGCCGCGGTCCTCCTGTTCGCCCTCCTGTTGCAGGGCGGGCTGTCTCAGGCGGAGGGTCTCGCGTTGCTCCTCGGACTCGTCCTCGCCCTGGCGGCCATGCTGGCCAACGCCCGCATGACCCCCCGCGGCGACGAGCTCACCGTCGAGGTCAGGCGTTTCTTCGGCAGACGCACCCAGCAACGGCTCGTCGCGGAGATGGTCCGGACGTTGGGGGGTCTGGCGTTGATGCTCGTCGGGGCGGAAGTGCTCGTGCGATCTGCGTCCGGGATGGCGCACCGACTGGGCATCGGGGAGGGGTTCGTCGGGCTGACCGTGGTGGCGGTGGGAACGACGGCCCCCTTGGTGGCCATCGCCGTCCAGGCGGCTCGACGCGGGAATCACGACCTGGTCGCGGGGAGCGTGCTGGGCAGCAACCTGTTCGTTGCGCTGGCCGGGGGTGCGCTCGTCGGTATCCTTCGCGGCGGGCCGGAAGCCGCCGTCGATCTGGTTGCCGTGTGGGTGATGGTGGCGATCGCCGCCGCGGCCTGGGTCTTCATGGCCCGGCGGAGCCTGGTCACGCGGTGGGAGGCACTGGCCCTGGTCCTCGCCTACGCCGCGATGCTCCCGTTCGTCACGCGATGACGGCGGAGCTCGGAGAACCATCGGCTATAATCGCGCCCCGACCGGGGGCTTTTGATTTCGCGGTCCACGCCCCTCGTTCCATGTAACGGACCGGGAGGACTTCGGATGTTCTTCCTCGCGCAAGAAGGCGGGCTCGGCCGCGGTGTGACCTTCGACGATTTCGCCAACGCTTCGCTGTGGATCATCCTGGTCATCGCGCTCGGGGCGCTCGTGTTCGCCGCCTATCTCCGGCGCGAGGTCCTGGCCGCGCCGGAGGGGACCGAACAGATGAAGAAGATCGCCCGGGCCATCCAGGAGGGCAGCCGGGCCTACCTCAACCGCCAGTTCCGAACCGTGGCCGTATTCATGATCCTGCTGACCGTCGCCCTGTATTTCGTGTTGCCCGTGCCGAAGAACTCCGAGCACGCGGACTGGATCATTCGACTGGGGCGGTCGATCGCCTTCATCCTGGGGGCGTCCTTCTCGGCGATCACCGGGTTCGCCGGGATGTGGCTGGCGGTGCGGGGCAACGTCCGGGTAGCGAACGCGGCGCGCGAGTCGGGCCTCCGGAAGGCCCTGCGGATCGCCTTTCGTACCGGCGGCGTGGCGGGGATGTTCACCGTCGGCTTGGGACTGCTCGGGGCGACGGTCATCCTGATCCTCTTCCAGCGAGACGCTACGACCGTGCTGGTCGGCTTCGGATTCGGCGGCGCCCTCCTGGCCATGTTCATGCGGGTCGGCGGGGGGATCTTCACGAAGGCGGCCGACGTGGGAGCGGACCTGGTCGGAAAAGTCGAAAAGAACATCCCGGAGGACGACCCGCGTAACGCAGCCGTCATCGCGGACAACGTCGGCGACAACGTGGGCGACTGTGCCGGGATGGCCGCCGACCTGTTCGAGTCCTACGAGGTCACGCTGGTGGCTTCGATCATCCTGGGGGCGGCGGCCTTCTCGAACTCGCCCAAGGGCGCCATCGTCGGGGTGATGTTCCCGCTGTTCGTGCGGGCCATCGGGGTGATCACCTCCATCATCGGGATCATCTCGGTGACCCCGCGCAGCGAGACCGAGCACGGGATGAGAGCCATCAACCGGGGCTTCTTCGTCTCCGCCGCCGCCTCCGCCATCGGGGTCCTCCTCCTCGCCTCGACGTACATGGGCGACTACCGGCCGTTCTGGGCCGTGCTGTTCGGCCTGCTGCTGGCGAGCGTCATCCAGCTGCTCACCGAGCACTTCACTTCCACCAGGCGGAAGCCGGTGAAGGAGATCGCCTCGTCCTCGCAGACCGGGCCGGCCACCACCATCCTGTCGGGCTTCGCCACCGGCCTCGAGTCGACGGTGTGGGCCATCCTGGTGATCGCGGGGGTCATCCTCGGGGCCTTCTACCTGGGGGACAACATCGCCGAGCGGCTGTACTTCATCTCGCTTACCGGCATGGGGATGCTGACGACGGTGGGGGTGATTGTGTCGATGGACACGTTCGGCCCCGTGTCGGACAACGCGCACGGGATCGCCGAGATGTCCGGCGGGCTCGGGGAGCGAGCCGACGAGATCATGACCGGGCTGGACGCGGTGGGGAACACCACCAAGGCCATCACCAAGGGGATGGCGATCGCCACAGCGGTCATCGCGGCCACGTCGCTGTTCGGATCCTTCTCCGAGGCGGTGGCCGGGCCCGGAGGCGTGTTCGACATCCGCGTGAACGATCCGCAGGTCCTGGTTGGCCTGTTGATCGGCGGTTCCGTGGCGTTCCTGTTCGCCTCATTGGCCATCCGGGCCGTGGGCCGCGCGGCCTCCCAGGTGGTGGTCGAGGTCCGCAAGCAGTTCCACGAGCATCCGGGGATCATGGCGGGCACCGAGCTCCCGGAGTACGACAAGGTGGTCGACATCTGCACGAAGACCTCCCTGCGCGAGCTCATGACGCCGGGCCTCCTCGCTGTGCTGTCCCCGATCATCGTTGGGTTCTTCCTGAAAGCCGAGGCGCTCGGCGCGTTCCTGGCCGGGGCCATCCTCACCGGGCAGCTCCTCGCGGTCATGCTGTCGAACGCCGGCGGCGCCTGGGACAACGCGAAGAAGCTGGTCGAAGAGGGGCTCTACGGAGGCAAGGGGTCCGAGGCCCACAAGGCCACCGTCATCGGTGACACGGTGGGCGACCCCTTCAAGGACACGGCCGGGCCCGCCCTGAACCCGCTGATCAAGGTCATGAACCTGGTGGCCCTCCTGATGGCGCCACTGATCGTGAGCCGCGGGCACGACACCGGGCTGCGCATGGCGGTCTCCGTGATCGGCGCCCTCATCCTGGCGGCGGTCATCTGGTATTCGAAGTCGCGGGCCCCCGTCCTGCTGCTGGGAGACGGCGATCCGGTCCCGGACGCCAAGACGGTGTCCGAGATGGCCGTCGACGCCGTGGGCGAGTCCGCGGCCAAGGCTGCGAGCAAGCCATCCCGGTAGCGGCTGACCTTCGGGGCGGAGCCGGGGCGGGGGCGAGGGGAAACCACGTGGGCGCGCTCCGCAGGTTCCTTGCTCGCCTGTCGGAGACCGACGAGCAGCGGATGGAGGATGAGCTCAAAGCGTGGGCCGACTCCATCCCGGGGACCGTACGGATCGCGGATGCGCCCCCCCGCGAGCGCGTCAAGCTGGCGGGGATGGTCCGGCGGATCACCGTCCGTCCCGTCGAAGGGTTCGAGGCCCTGGAAGTCGTGCTGACCGACGGAACCGGGGTGGTCACAGCGAGGTGGTTGGGGCGGCGGAAGATCCCCGGGTTGCTACTCGGCTCGCATCTCTTGATCGAAGGAGTGCTCGGCGAGGAGCAAGGTGTCCGGCGGGTGGTCAACCCGACCTACGAGTTCCTCCCAGGCCCTCACTGACCCTCAGTCGAGAGCCTGGCGGAGGGCCGCCTCGGCTTCCGGTTTGGCAATGGCCATGACCTCGTCGCCGACGGCCAGCACCGTCTCCGGCTGCGGGATCACGACGTGCCCCTCCCGAACGATGGCCACGATGGTGGATTCGAGCGGAAGGCGGAGCTCGTACATGGGCCGGCCTGCCGCCGTGGAGTCCCTTCGCAGCGTCAGCTCCACGAGAGCCGCGCCGCTTCGGTCCAATTTGAGGAGGCGAACCACGTCGCCCACGGTCACGGCCTCCTCGACCAGCGCGGTCAGGATGTGCGGCGGGCTCACGGCGGCGTCCACGCCCCACTGCTCGGTGAACATCCATTCGTTGCGGGGGTGGTTGACCCGCGCCACCACCCGGGGAACCGCGAACTCCTGTTTCGCCAGGAGGGAGATGACCAGGTTGTCCTCGTCGTCGCCGGTGGCCGCCACGATGACTTCGGCCTGCCCCAGCTTGGCCTCCTCCAGGATGTAGGGCTCGCAGGCGTCCCCGAGGAGGAAGTTGACCCCTTGGGGAAGCTCGGCCCGGGCCCGGCTCATCACGCCCGTATCCTGCTCGATGAGCGTGACCTCGTGTCCGCGCTCGGTGAGGTCGTCCGCGAGGTGCCGCCCCACGTTGCCCGCCCCCGCCACCACGACTTTCATCGATCTACTCCGCAACCGGCTCGAGTAGGGTGTCGAGCTTGTCCGCAGCGGCGGTGGCAATCACGAAGTGCGCCACGTCCCCCTGCTGGAAGGTGGCGCCCGGGGACGGGATGAACCCGCTTCCCCCCCTCTCGACTCCTATCACCTCGACCTCTCCCTTGGACTCCACCGAGGCGATGGGCTTCCCGGTGAGGTGGTCGGGAATCTCGCGCTGGACGTGCAGGAGGGCTCCGCCGCCAAAGGTCTCCTTAACCGCTTCCTCGCCGTGAAACAGGAGGAACATGATCCGGGAGGCCGCCCAGCGGACCGAAGCGACCGTAGGGATGTTCAGCTTTTCGTAGATCTCTGCCCGCCGGGGGTCGTAGATCCGGGCGATCACCTTCGGGACGTGGTAGTGCTCGCGGGCGATCCGGGCCGAGACGATGTTCGAGTTGTCCCCGTTGGAGACCGCCACGAACGCGTCGGCCTCCTTGATCCCCGCCTCCTCCAGCACCTCGCGGTCGAAGCCAAGGCCCACGATGGTCTTCGCCTGGAAGCCCGGAGGGAGCCGGTCGAACGCCTCGGGCCGCTTGTCGATGATGGCCACCGAGTGACCTGCTTTGGCCAGCTCGACCGTAAGGGCGGCGCCGACCCGCCCGCACCCCATGATCAAGATATGCACGGCGCGAAAGACTAGCGCGTGGGCAGCGTGGCTGCCGCTGCGGAAACGGAATGGGCGCGAGGCCGGGAGCGCTGGTGCGGATCGATCTTCCGGAGTCGGTAAGGCACGATCACCACGTCGACGTGGGGCTCGTCCTCCAGGGTCCTGGCGATGGACCGGCTGGTCCGGTCGTGCAGGAACCTCTGGAGTAGACGGGGGTACTCGCGGCGGGGGACCACCACCGTGATCTCCGCGTCCTCAGCCTCGAGCCCGTCCACGTAGAGCCGGACGGTTCGGGCGATGTCCCGGTCGAAGCACTCGTCGATGTCCAGGGGGATCTCCAGGATGTGCCCCACGTCGCCCCACTGCTCGGCCAGATGCTGGGCGCGGCCGGGATCGATTCCCGCGTGGATGGCCCGGATGTCCAGCGCTTGGATCGACCGAGCGTATCGGATGGCCTTCAGGACGCTTCGGTCCAGCCGGTCCACCAGGATGACCGCGATGTGGCGCGACCTAGGTTCGATCCGGAGGCGACCTCGTTCCATCCGGTGTCCGTGACCGCCGTGTTCCCGAACGACCACCACACTCACGTTGTCGAGGTCCCGAAGCGGCCGAACGAGACCCGACCATGATCGACCCCGCTGAATTCGTTGCCAGAGCGTCCGGTGGGAGGGGCCGGGCACGATGACGGTCACCTGCACGTCGCCACCGGCAAGCCCGCGCACGTGGACGTCCAGGCACTCGGCCCGCCCTTTGTCCCCGCAGGGAACGACTTGCAGCCTGCCGGACAGCCCGGCCTCGCTCCACCGCCGAGCGAGGCTGGCCGCCGTCTGCTCGTCCGTGGCGAGGTGCAGGGGGACGATCTCCTGTGGCCGAATGGTCAGCGCGTACTGCAGTGCGTGAAGCGTCTTCTCGTCCAGGTCGTCGACCAGCACGATGGCGATGTGGCGCTTCGGCAGGGGCCGGTCGATCCTCTCCAGGCCCTCGAGCAGGTCGTCCTCCTCGGCTTCGTAGGTCCGGTTGACCCGGACCAGGATCGCGACCAGGACCGGAACGAACAGGACGACGATCCATGCGCCCTTGGCGAACTTCACGACCCCGATGATGACCGTGACGACCAGGGTGCAGATGGCGCCGAGGCCGTTCAGGAACAGCCCGGTCTTCCATCCCTTCTCCCGAAGCCGGAGGTGCCGCCGGGCCATGCCGCTCTGGGAAAGCGTGAACGAAATGAACACGCCCAGCGCGTACAGCGGGATCATCGAGGAGACGCTGGCCCGGAAGAGCACGATGATCAGGCTCGCCGCGGCGGCCAAGCCGACGATGCCGCTCGAGAACACCAGCTTATGGCCTCGTTTGGTGAGCTGGCGCGGCATGAACGCGTCGTGGGCGTGGAAGCTGGCCAGGCGAGGGAAGTCCGCGAACGACGTGTTCGCGGCGAGGATCAGGATCAACGTGGTCGAGATCTGGAGCAGGAGGAACAGGAGGTGGCCAACCGTTCCGGATCCGTAGACCGCCTGCCCGATCTGCGCCAGGACGGACTTGCTCTCGTCGGCCACCGGGATCACGTGGAGGCGGTGGGCCAGGTAGGAGACCGCCAGGAAGCTGGACCCGAGCGTGGCTCCCATCCACATCAGGGTGGTCTGGGCGTTCTTCCACTCGGGCCTGCGGAAAGCAGGAACCCCGTTCGAGATGGCCTCGACGCCGGTCACGGCCGCGCCACCCGAGGCAAACGCCTTCAGCACGACGAACAGCGCCACCGCCGCGACGCCCGGGCTCAAGCCTCCGTGCTGCACCTGATTGGCGACGGAGAAGGGCTTCAGGTGCCCGGTGAGGACCTCATACATGCCGATGCCGCAGGTGAGGAACAGGCTGGCGATGAACACGTAGGTCGGGGTGGCGAAGATCCGCCCCGACTCCCGGACCCCCAGCAGGTTCCCGTACGCGATCAGCCAGACGAAGAGCAGCGACAGACCGATGCGCACAGCCACCGAAAGCGGTATCAGCGAGCTGATGGCCTGGACACCTGCGGCCGTGGAGACCGACACGGTGAGGACGTAGTCGGTGAGCAGGGCGACGCCGGCCAGCTGGGCGGGGAGGAGCCCAAGGTTGTCCTTGGTGACGATGTAGGCGCCGCCGGCCGAGGGATAGGCCTTGATGGTTTGCCGGTAGGAGAAGATCAGGATGGCCTCGACCAGGACGACGGCCGCCGAGATCGGCAGGACCAGCGAGAAGGCCACCAGGCCGACCGCCGGGATGAGGACCCGAAGGATCTCCTCGGTGGCGTAGGCCACGGAGGACATGTTGTCCGAGGAGAACACGGCCATGGCCGTGGGCTTGCCCAGCCGCTCGTGCGCCAGCCGGGCGGTGGCAAGCGGTTTCCCGAGGAGCGCCCGCTTCAGCAGGTAGCTGTTGGACCGCCCGTTGCCAGGGCCGAGCTCGCGCGTCTTCACCAAGGGCGCCTGATGGAGAGCGGTGCCCATCAGGCCTCGGCCTCGGATCGAGCAGCAGACGGGGCGGGCATCCCGCGGAGCGGGATCACCTGGCCCAATTGCCCTGGCGACTTGGCCTGCGCCGGGGGAGGAGTGGTCGCCTCGGCGATCTCCTTGGCCCGAGCGGCGGATCGGCTCGCGTACCGGAAGGCGAGCCACGAGAACATGGCCCGGGCGACCAGGACGAGGGCAAGGGCCCCGATCCAGATCAGGGAAACCATCGTGGCGAGCCTCGTGGTCGCTACCATTGCTTTGAGCATTGGCCGACAGGCGCAAAGGACCCATCAAGAAACGAGGCCGAGGCGTCAAGATGCCATCAATTCGAGCGCGAGCCTGGCTCGGGGAGGGGCAGGAGCGGCTCATCCTGAGGCCGCGACGGTGGCGCTCGGCGGCAGGATTCGCGGTGGCGCTGGCGGGCCCGGTCCTGGTCACGGCGGTGGCCTCTATCCCATCCCCACGGGGAACCGCCATCCCCGCTCTCCTCTATCTATTGGCGGTCGTGGCGGCGGCGGTGGTCGGGCATTTGTGGCCCGCCCTGCTCGCCGCCGCCCTGTCGTTCGTCGGCCTGGACTTCTTCTTCACGGAGCCCGTCCACACGTTCGTCGTGTCCAAGGCGGAGGACCTGCTGGCTCTGGCCGTCTTCCTGGTGGTCGCAGCGACGGTCAGCGCGGCCATCTCCGCGGCCCTGGAGCAGCGGGTCCGGGCGGAGGCCAGGGAGCATCAGGTGCGGGCCCTGTACAACGTGACGGCCAGGCTGCTGTCAGGTGCCGGGCTGGACGAGGTGCTGCGGGACCTGGCCGGCTCCCTGCGGCGGCTCTATGGGCTGGCCGGGTGCCGCGTCGTCGTGCTCGGTCGTGACGGGCAGGAGCGAGAGCGAGCTGTGAGCGGTTCCATGGCGGGTGAGGCGATCTCCGTCGAGCTGGCTGCGGAGGGACGGTCCGTGGGCCGGATCGAGATGGCCGGCTCGGCTCCGGGCGGGATCGGCGGCCCCGAAGGAGAGGTCCTCGAGACCTTCGCCGGGCAGCTCGCCCTCGCCCTGGAGCGGGCGCGCCTCGGCGAGGAGGCGGCCGAGGCCCGTGTGGAGGCCGAATCGAGCCGCATCCGCGCCGCGCTGTTCTCGTCGGTCACGCACGACCTTCGGACCCCGCTGGCCTCGATCACCGCCAGCGCCTCGAGCCTGCTGGAGGAAGGCGTCCCCTTCTCCGAGGAGCAGCGGCTCGACCTGCTCCGGACGATCCTCGAAGAATCGGAACGACTCAACCGACTGGTGGCGAACCTCATGGACCTGTCGCGTCTCCGTGCGGGAGCGCTCCTGCCCAATCCCGAGGCAGTGCCGCTGGAGGACGTCGTGTCGTCGGTAGTGGCGCGGTTGCGGCCGACGCTGGCGGGCCGGGACTTCGCCGTGCGGATCCGCCCCGACGTGCCGCCGGTAATGGTGGACGTGGTGCAGATGGACCAGGTGCTCACCAACGTGATCGAGAATGCGGTGCGGTACTCGCCCCCGGGTACTCCGCTAATCCTGGCGGCTGTGCGCTGGCAGGACATGGTGGAGGTAAAGATCGCCGACCGAGGCCCAGGAGTGCCGGCCGACGAACGGGCGCGAGTGTTCGAGGAGTTCTACCGGCAGGACGTCGACGGCCGGCGAGGCGGCACGGGCCTCGGGCTCTCCATCGCCCAGGCGATCGTGCGGGCCCACGGCGGGACCATGTGGATCGAGGACACGCTTGGCGGCGGGGCGACGGTGGGGTTCCGGCTGCCCCTCGCCACCGCATTCGAGCGCCCTGTCGTGGAAGAGCCGGGGCAGCGGCCGTGAAGGTCCTGGCCGTCGACGACGAGCCGCAGATCCTTCGGGCGCTCCGCACGAGCCTGACGGCTCGGGGGCACGACGTCATGACCGCCCCGAACGGGGAGACCGCCCTCGACATCCTGGCCTCGACCGAGATGGACCTCGTGGTCCTCGACCTGGGCCTCCCCGGGATCGACGGCGTCGAGGTCATCCGCCGCCTTCGCTCCTGGTCCTCGGTGCCGGTGGTCGTCCTGTCCGTCCGCGATGCGCAATCCGACAAGGTGGCCGCCCTCGACGCGGGAGCAGACGACTACGTGACCAAGCCGTTTGCCATGGACGAGCTGCTGGCCAGGACGAGGGCAGTGCTTCGCCGGAGCGGTCCGGGTGAGACTGAGTCGCCCGTCGTCACCGCCGGTGACCTGGAGATCGATCTGGCTCGCCGGCTCGTGACCCGGAGCGGCGAGCCGATCCACCTGACTCCAACCGAGTTCAGCCTGCTCGAGCAGTTCGTGTCCAACCCCGGGAAGCTCCTCACCCACCGCTGGTTGCTCCAGAAGGTGTGGGGAACGGCCTACGGCGATCAGAGCCACTACCTTCGGGTATACGTGGCCAACTTGCGAAAGAAGCTCGAGCAAGACCCCTCGTCGCCTTCCCTGATCATGACCGAGCCCGGAGTCGGCTACCGGTGGCCGCCTCCTGTCGAGCCGTCGGGAGGCGCTGGCTAGAATCCCCCGGTGGCCACCGCGCAGCGCCAGGACACCGAATCCACGGCCGATCTGATCAAGCGCGTCCTGGTCGGCCGGCGGATGGCCACCCACAGGCTCGAGCACACGCTGCTGCCGAAGGTGCTGGCCCTTCCGGTCTTCTCTTCCGACCCGCTGTCCTCGGTGGCCTACGCGACAGAAGAGATGCTTCGGGTCCTGCTGGCAGCCAGTGCCGCCGCCTTCACGCTGGTCATGCCCATCTCTCTGGCTATCGCCACGCTGCTGGCGATCGTGGTGGTGTCGTACCGGCAAACCGTACGGGCCTACCCGAGCGGAGGGGGAGCCTACATCGTCGCCAAGGACAACCTGGGCACCTTTGCCGGGCTAGTGGCCGCGGCTGCGCTCCTCATCGATTACGTCCTCACCGTCTCGGTGTCGGTGGTGGCCGGAGTGTTCGCTATCACGTCGGCCGCTCCCGGCCTCCAGGAGCAAAAGGTTGCCTTGTCCATTGGATTCATCGTCCTGATCACCCTGGCCAACCTGCGGGGGGTCAGGGAGTCCGGGACCCTGTTTGCCATTCCGACCTACGGCTTCGTCGCTTCGATCTTCGTTCTGCTCCTCGCTGGGCTGTCCCGTTGCGTGCTGAGCGGCTGCCCCAGTGCCGTACTCCCCAACGCTGTGATCGGCCAGGGTTCGGCGGCCGCGGGCATCTCCCTTTTCGTCGTTCTCCACGCGTTCTCTTCCGGGTCCACCGCCCTGACGGGAGTCGAAGCGATCTCCAATGGGGTCCCGGCGTTCCGCAGGCCACAGTCAAAGAACGCGGCCGCCACCCTGGGCATCATGGGAGTTATGGCCATCTCGATGTTCCTGGGGATCAGTTTCCTGGCGCAGAAAGGTCACGCCATCCCCAGCGACGCCAAGTCGGTTGTGGCGCAGATCGCCGACGGCGTTTTCCACGGAGGGTTCCCGTTCTACTTGATCCAGGTCTTCACCGCCGCCATCCTGATCCTGGCGGCCAACACCTCCTACCAGGACTTCCCCAGGCTCTCGTCGATCCTGGCCAGGGACCGCTTCCTTCCGCGGCAGTTCGAGAACCGGGGAGACCGGTTGGTCTTCTCCAACGGCGTTATCGTGCTGGCGATCCTCTCTTCCCTGCTCATCTACGTCTTCAACGCGGACCTGTCCCGGCTGATCCAGCTCTACGTCGTGGGGGTCTTCACCTCGTTCACCCTGTCCCAGACCGGGATGGTTCGCCACTGGCTGAAGATCAAGCGGGAAAGGGGCCAGGCCGCCCGTGGTTGGCAGCGAAGCATCGTCATCAACGGGACTGGAGCCGCCGCGACGTTCGTCGTCCTCCTAGTGGTGATCTACACGAAGTTCGCCCACGGCGCGTGGATCGTGATCAGCGCGATGCCATTGATCGTCGCAGGATTCTACGGCATGCACCGGCACTACGAGGGCATCGATCGACAGCTTCGGCGGGGCGGAGCGGCCCTGGCCGAAGCGCCCAGGAACAGGGTGCTGGTGTACGTCGAGGACCTCAGCGAGGCCACGGCCCGGGCCGTGGGCTACGTTCGGTCATTCGCCGGCCGCGATTTCCGGGCCATCCACGTGCCCACCGACCGCAGTCCTCCGGACGTCGCGGAGCGATGGAATGCGTTTTGCCGGACGGACGTCGAGCTGGAGGTCCTTCCTGGGAAGAACCATCCCACGAACGCCGTGCTGGAGTACGTCCGGGCGATCCCCCGGGAAGAAGGGGACTTCGTCACCGTCGTCATCCCCGAGCTCCTTACCAAGAGGTCGCTGGTCTCCGCAGTGCGGCGAGGGATGTCGTTCTTCCTCAAGGTTCGGCTGCTTCGCGAGCCGCAGGTGGTCATCACGGACGTGCCCGTCCTCCAGGAGCCTGGCCAGCCGAAGACCGAGGTCCGGGCGCTCATCCCCGAGCACGTGGAGGCGTTGGTGTTCGTGGCGGCGGTGCACGACGCCTCGATCCGGGCCATCAACTACGCGCGCTCGCTCAAGGCCCCCGATACCCGGGCGCTGTACTTCGCGTTGGACCTGAGCGAGATCGAGGAGATCCAGGCGGCATGGGAGCGGGCCGCGATCCCCATCGCCCTCGACATCGTGGAGGCGCCGTTCCGCGACCTGACCGGCCCGGTCCTCCAGGAGATCCGCGCCGTCACCTCGAAGCCGAACGCCGTGACGGTGGTCATCGTGCCGGAGCTCGTGGTGAAGAAGTGGTGGCACAACTTCCTGCACAATCAGCGGCCGCTGTTCCTGAAGCGGCTGTTGCTGTTCGAGCCGGGCGTGATCCTCACCAGCGTCCCCTACCAGCTCCAGTAGGCTCGCGCGCATGAACATCGAAGATGCCCGTCGGCTGGCCCGGGAGAAGACCGAGAAGGACACCACCTATCGTCACCTAGTCAGTGTGGAGGGCGTGATGCGCCGGCTGGGCCGCCACTTCGGCGAGGACGAAGCGACGTGGGCGCTGACCGGCCTGTTCCACGACCTCGATCAGGATCAGACCGCCGACGACCCGGGCCGGCACGCTTACCTCGCCGCGGAGTGGCTCCGTGAGGCCGGTGTGGAGGAAGACGTGGTGAACGGCGTGCTGGCCCACGCCCATCCTGAGTTCCAACTGGACCGCATGTCGAAGGGCGTCGTGGCCGCCGACGCGGTGGCCGGGCTGTTGGTGGCGGCGGCGCTGGTCAGGCCGGAGCGATCGGCCGGGATGAAGGTCTCGTCGGTGAAGAGGAAGCTCAAGGAGAAGGCGTTCGCGCCCGGCGTGAACCGCGACGAGATCGCGCAGGCCGAATCGCAGCTCGGCCTGTCGTTGGACGACTTCATCGGCCTCGGCATCGAAGGCCTCCAGGAAGTCGCCCCCGAGATCGGGCTCTAGCGGGGCTGCTCAGCCGCGCTGCTCGCCGCGCATCCGCATGCCGTACTTGGGGCGGAGCGTGATGCGAGGCGAGAGGCCGATCCTCTGCCCCGGCACGAGGCGGAATCTCCAACGCCTGGCGATCGAGGCCAGCACCAACATCCCTTCCATCCACGCGAAGTCCTCGCCGATGCACATCCGCGGGCCCGCTCCGAACGGGAAGAACGAGTACTTGGGGCGGGCGGCAACGGCCGATGGCTCCCACCGTTCGGGGTCGAACCGCCAGGGGTCCGGGTACCAGCGCGGGTCGTGGTGGATGACGTACTGGCTCAGCAACACGGTGGCGCCGGCGGGAACGACGTACGCGCCCACGGGCAGGTCGGCGCCGACCTTCCGGCCCATCGTCCACGCCGGCGGATAGAGCCGCAGCGACTCGGAGAACACCCGGCGGGTGAACTCGAGCTGTGAGAGGTCCGACGGCTCCGGGAGGCGGCCGCCGAGGACTCGATCGAGCTCCCCGTGGAGGCGCTCCTCCACGTCCGGGCTCTGAGAGAGCAGATAGAAGGTCCAGGTGAGCGCGATGGCTGTGGTCTCGTGCCCGGCCAGGAAGAGCGTCGTGGCCTCGTCGCGGATCTGCCGGTCGGACATCGCGCCTTCCGTCTCACGCCCGTCGTCTCCGTCGCGCGCGGCGAGGAGCATGGACAAGAGGTCGCCTCCGTCCCCGCTCGCCCGTCGGTCCCGGATGAGGCCGAACACCACCTCGTCCAGGGAGGCCTTCGCCTGCCAGAACCTGCGATTCGCCGGCAGCGGCAGCCGTTCCAGATACCCGGCGAAGGGCATGAGGAAGCGGTCGTACATGTCGAGCATGATTCGAAGCGAGTCGGCCACCCGCCGGGCCTCTGCCTCCTCGACGTCGGTGCCGAACAGCGTCTTCCCCACGATGGCGAGCGTGAGGCCCATCAGCTCTTCGTGGAGGTCGAGCTCCTGGCCGTCATGCCACCGCTCGGCCGCGCGGGCGGCGTACCGGGACATCACGTGGCCGTACCGGTCGATGCGCTGGTGATGGAATACCGGCTGCAGCAGTCGCCGGTTGCGTCTGTGCGCCTCGCCCTCGCTCGTCAGCAGCCCGTCGCCGAGGATCCGCCGCGCCTCCTGGAGCACCTGGCTCTTCGTCACCGAATGGTGGCCGGCGACGAGGACGTCCCTTACGTGGTCGGGATGCGACAGGAGATAGAGGTCGAACGGACCCACGCGGAACCACGCGACGTCGCCGTACGTTCTTGCCGTCTGCAGCAGGAAGCCCAGGGCGTCGCGGCGGAAGGTTCGGAATCCCTCGACGAACCCGAGCTTCGGACCAGGCGGACGAGCCAGCGCGGGCTGTTGGACCTTCACGACGGTTCTATTGTCGCCCTCAGCGGGGGTGTGCGGAGTCCCGTCGCTTGGCCCGGGCTCGTCGGAGGAGCCACCACACGATCGCGCCCACCAACAGGATCCCGACCACGATGCTGATCGGCCGGAAGTACCTCTCCACCGTGGTCCACCGGCTTCCCAGGGCGTAACCCACGCCGGCCAGGGCGAACGTCCACGGCAGGCATCCGGCGAACGTGTACACAATGAACTGGCCGATGGGCATCTCGGCCACGCCGGCGGGGAGGCTGATGAACGTCCGGACCACCGGGAGCAGCCGTGACACGAATACCGCCGCCTCGCCGTGCTCCGCGAACCACACCTCGGCCCGGTCCAGCTCGCGTTGGCGGAGGAAGACGTACCGTCCCCACCGCTCGACGAGTGGACGGCCTCCCACCCTCCCCACCCAGTACGCGAGCAGCGAGCCGACCAGGTTCCCGAGCGCTCCCATCAAGCCGACCACGACGAAGTTCAGCGGGTGCGGGTGCCCCGGGAGGCTGGCCGCGAAGGTGGCATTGGCGGCGGCTCCCCCGAACAACATGGTGACCTCGCTGGGGATTGGGATGCACGCCGATTCCAGCACCATGAGGACGAACACGGCCAGGTAACCGAAGTTCTCGATCGTGGTCCGGATCAGGTGCTCCACGCCGCGGGAGCTTATCGGAACACAAGGATGTTGACGTGTGTCGATTCCCGCACGCACCGAGAGAGGAACCGGTGAATCGACATCAGCCTGCAGAAAGGGTTACTTGCATGCGTCACAATCTCGGGCGTCGCGGCATAGAGAGGGTAGAACGTGGAGCCCACCGACGACGAGCTGCTACTGCGGTCGGTTCAGGACCCGGAGGAGTTCATCGACTTCTGCCGGCGGCATGCGGAGGCGATGTTGCGCTATTTTCTGCACTGCACCTTCAATCCGGAGGCCGCCGCGGATCTCACCGCGGAGACGTTCGCGGAAGCGTTCGCGTCCCGTCGGCGGTTCGACGCGGGTGGCTCAGGAGCGGTGCCGTGGCTCTACACGATCGCCTTCCGTCAGCTCACGAGGTTTCTTCGACGAGGTCGGGTGGAGGACCGAGCGCGTCGCAGGATCGGGCTTCCCAGGCGCGCGCTTTCCGAAGGCGAGTACGAGCGGATCGAGGAGCTGGTCGACTTCGAGAACGTCGGTCGGGCGGTGGCTCGGGCCTTCTCGATGCTCTCGGTCGAGCAGCGCGAGGCGCTGACGCTCCGCGTGATCGAGGGCCGGCCATATGAAGAAGTAGCCAGAATCCTGAGTTGCAGCCTGGATGCGGCTCGCGCCCGAGTGAGCCGGGGCCTCCGTCGCTTGGCCGCAACCTCAGGCCTCGGGACGAACGAAGTGCCTCGATGAGCGAGATCGAGTTCCTGCGGCAGCTCGGAGATGACCTCCACGCGGCGGCCCGGAAGGAAGCTCTTGACGGTCCAACCCCCGAATCCGGCCGATCCCGGTGGTGGTCGGTGCGAAAGCTCGTCGCGATCTTCGGCGCGATCATTCTGGTGGGGGCAGCCGCTCTTTCCTGGGGCCTGATCGAGAGGGAGAGGCCGAAGCGAGACGGGGCAGGAGAGGTGGCGGCGAACCCACGCCTGGGTGGGAGCGGCATCTCCCAGCGGTACAGTGGATCCGACTTTTGGTCGGTCGACGCCAGTTCCCCCGACGACGTGTGGGTCTCGGGGCGTGCCTACGGAGGCGATACGGGCCGGAACCGCCCCCTGATCCTTCACTGGGACGGCAGGTCCTGGAAGGAGATCGACGCCCCGGAGGTCTTCCTGCCACACATCGCGGTCGTCTCGCCCAAGGACGTGTGGGGGATCGGCGGGGACATCGACCAGGCCGAGGTCCTGCACTGGGATGGCGCACGCTGGACGCGGATGTCGCATCGAGACCCTCCGGGAGCAAGCTTCGCGGGCATCGACGCTCGCTCTGCCGACGACGTGTGGGTGGTTGGGACCAAGTTCGGCGCGGAGTATGCCCCGAACACGGTGGGAAACGACACGCTCATCGAGCACTGGAACGGATCGCGGTGGTCCGTTGAGTCCTCACCGAACCCCACTCGTCGGAGCAATTGGCTGTCCGGGGTAGTGGCCCTGTCGCGATCGGACGCCTGGGCGACCGGCTACTCGCAGGACACGTCGCAGGCGGCAAAGACCATGGCCCTCCATTGGGACGGCCGGACCTGGTCTGTGGTCCCCAGCCCGAATCCCGGGAGGATGCTCAACGTGATTGGCGGCCCCGGCACGGATAGGGCCGGAGGCGTATGGGCCGCCGGGCACTCTCTGGACGATCCCGACGGCCAGCTCGAAGCCTTCTACATGCGCTGGGACGGCAAGGCATGGCAGATCGTGCCTCCTCCGCGCGGGCATGCCTCGCACCAGACTCCCGGCGCCCTCGATGGAAGCGCGTCGCGCGACGTGTGGGCCGTGGGGAGCGACGCCACCGGTTCGTTCCTCATCGCGCATTGGGATGGCTCGGTCTGGAGAACGGTCAAGGCCGAACTCCCTCCGGGGAGCGAGGATGCGAACCTCGCGCTCCGCGATGTCGTTGCGGCTTCATCTGACGAGGCTTGGGCCGTCGGCGGCTATCAGCTGACCAGTCGGGCTGGGACGCTCCATCTCGTCGAATATCACCCAGTGCTGGAGCACTGGGACGGCAGCCAATGGAGGCTCGTCCAATTGCCCGTGATCGCGGGCTCGTAGCCGGCGCGCTCACCCCACTCAGCCAGCCAATATCCGATCACCAGCACGTCTGGGAACATCTTGGGCAGGATCGGTGTTTATGTTGCGGCCGTTACAAGCCGAAACCGTCCTACGAGTCACGTCTGGTGCGTGTCGTACAGTGGCGCTCACCGGACGACCCCCTCCAAGAGGAAACGAAGAACAGGACCATGGCAAAGCAACTGGTGATCGTGGAATCGCCGACCAAGGCGAAGACGCTCGAGCGATATCTCGGGCCGGACTACTCAGTCACGGCCAGCAAGGGCCACGTCCGCGACCTGCCCGAGGACCGCATGGGCGTCGAGCTCGACGACGAGTTCCAGCCGGACTACGAGGTGCGACCCGACCAGAAGGAGATGGTCGGGCGCCTCCGCAAATCGTTCAAGACGGCCTCCGGGCTGTGGCTGGCCACCGACTTCGACCGCGAGGGCGAGGCCATCGCCTGGCACGTGGCCGAGGCGATCGGCGCCGATCCCCGCGCAGCCAATCGCGTGACCTTCACCGAGATCACCAAGGATGCCGTCCAGGCCGCGTTCCGTCATCCGCGCAGGATCGACTTCGACTTGGTGAACGCGCAGCAGGCACGCCGGATCCTGGACCGGATCGTCGGATACCAGCTCTCTCCGCTCCTGTCGAAGAAGCTGCGACGGGCGCTGTCCGCGGGGCGGGTGCAGTCCGTGGCGCTGCGACTGATCGTCGATCGGGAACGCGAGATCAAGGCCTTTCAGGCCAAGGAGTACTGGAGCGTCGACGCCCGGCTCACCCCGGAGACAGAGGAGAGCCCGTTCCTGGCCCGGCTGATGCAGGTCGGAGAGAAGAAGCTCGCTACCTCCCCAGACAAGAAGGGCCTCGTCCTCTCGACGCAGCAGGAGGCCGAGGCCGAGGTCGAGCGCCTGCGGGAGTCCGCGTACCGGGTCCTGGAGGTTCGCCAGAGGGAGATCAAGCGCACCCCGGCCGCCCCGTTCACCACCTCCACCGTTCAGCAGGAGGCCGCTCGCAAGCTCGGATTCTCCGCGCGCAAGACCATGCAGATCGCCCAGCGCCTGTACGAAGGGATCAACATACCGAACGAGGGTCAGATCGGGCTCATCACGTACATGCGAACCGACTCCGTGCACATCGCCGCGCAGGCCCTGAACGAGATCGCGGACCTGGTGCGGGAGCAGTTCGGCGCCGAGTACGCCCTGGCCGAGCCCCGCCGGTACCGGAAGAAGCAGCGGGGGGCCCAGGAGGCCCACGAGGCCATCCGGCCGACCAGCGCCCGTCGCCACCCCGACCAGCTCCAGGGCGTCCTCGACCCCAATCAGGCCAAGCTCTACCGGTTGATCTGGCAGCGCACGGTGGCCTCGCAGATGGCCGAGGCTCGGTTCGACCAGGTGTCGGTGGATATCGAAGCGGCTCCGCCCGCCGGGCGGACGAGATACCGGTTGCGGGCGACCGGTCAAACGCTCAAGTTCGACGGGTTCCGCCGCGTGTACTTCGAGGGGCGGGACGACACAGCCGACGAGGACGCCGAGGCGGCGCTCCCGCGGCTCTCGGCGGAGCAGGCCCTGCGGCTCCTCGAGCTCATCCCCGAGCAACACTTCACCCAGCCGCCTCCGCGCTACAGCGAGGCCTCGCTGGTCAAGGCGCTCGAGGAGAACGGGATCGGCCGGCCGTCGACCTACGCTCCGACCATCTCGACGCTCGTCGACCGGGGCTACGTGCGCCTGGAGGACCGGCGGTTCTTCCCCGAAGACATCGGCGAGGTGGTGACCGACTTGCTCGTCAGCTTCTTCCGGGACGTGCTCGACGTCGGATTCACGGCGCGCATGGAGGGAGAGCTCGACGACATCGCCGAGGGCAAGGCGAGTTGGGTCGAGGTCCTCAACGAGTTCTACGAGCCGTTCAAGAAGGACATCAAGGTCTTCGACGACGAGGGCGAGGCGCCGGTCGAGGAGCTGGACGAGCTCTGCCCGAAGTGTCTGGAAGAAGGGCGCGGCGAGGTGAAGCTGACCGTCCGCCTTGGCCGATATGGCAGGTTCATCGGGTGCCCCAACTACCCCGTGTGCACGTACACGCGCGAGATCAATGGTGCGGAACGCCCCCAGCCGGAGGTACTCGATGAGAAGTGCCCCGAGTGCGGCCGGCCCCTCCAGCGCCGCGTGGGCCGGTTCGGGCCCTTCATCGGTTGCTCGGGCTATCCGGAGTGCAGGTACATCAAGAAGGAGCCGCCCAAGAGCACGGGCGTGACGTGCTCGCAGTGCAAGCAGGGTGAGCTGGTCGAACGGCGCGGCCGCTTCGGCCCCTTCTACTCGTGCAGCCGCTACCCCGAGTGCACGTTCACCGTGAACCAGACCCCGCTGCCCGACCCGTGCCCGGTCTGCCAGGGGCTGGTGGTGGCGGCGCGGGGTGGAGCTCGCCGGTGCACCAGCTGCGGCCGAGCGTGGGCGGAGGACGGCCATGAGCTGTCCGAGGAGGAGGCTAAAGGGCTGGTTCCGCAGGGGCGGCGTAGCGGAAAGGGCCGTCCCAGGGCGGGATCGAAGGGATCGAAGGGATCGAAAGGCGCCGCCCCCGTCGCGTCCTCCGGGAACGGGGCGGGGTCGGGGAGGCGTCCCCGAACCAGGCGGACCTGATGGCTCGGGCCGCCCCGGCCGCCGAGGAGATCGCCGCCCTCCGCGGAACGCGGCCCTCTTCTCTCAAGGAACTCCTGACCCACCGCTCCTTCTCTCGCCTGTTGCGGGCCATGCTGGTGTCCTCGCTGGGGGACTGGGTCGGGTTCGTGGCGGTGGCCTCGCTGGTGGCACGGCTGGGCGGCGAGCGGGTCGGGCCCCTGGCCGTGGCCGGCGTGATGCTGGCCAGGCTCCTCCCCTCGGTGCTGTTCGGACCCTTCGCCGGCGTGTTCGCCGACCGCTTCGACCGGCGCAAGCTCATGGTCGGATCGGACGTGGGCCGAGGCGTCATGTATGCGTCGATGCCGTTCCTCCCGGGGCTCTGGCCCATCTTCCTCATCTCGTTCCTCATCGAGTGCCTGTCGCTCCTGTGGACGCCGGCCAAGGACGCGAGCATCCCGAACCTGGTACCCCGCAGGCAGTTGGCGAACGCGAATTCGCTGGGGCTGATCACGACGTACGGGACCCTGCCCCTGGGGGCGTCGATCTTCACCGCCCTGGCCGGCGTGTCGCTGGCCATCGGAAAGGTCGCTCCCTACTACAACCACCATCCCGAGTTCGTCCCGCTCTGGCTCGACGCCTTCACCTTCTTCTTCTCCGCGCGCATGGTGTGGGGCCTGGACCTCCGCCAGAACTCGCTGGCCCGTCTGCGAGCCGGCAACGTGGCCAAGCTGAGCTTCCGGTCCGCGGTGCAGGAGGCCAAGGACGGATACCGCTTCCTGGCCGCCCACCCCATGATCCGAGCCATGACCATCGGGATCGTGATGGCCTTCGCCGGAGTCGGCGCCGTCATCTCGCTGGGGCCGGTGTTCGCCCGCTATTCCTTGAACGCGGGATCCACCGGGTTCGGGATCCTGATCACCGCGTTCGGCATCGGCATGGGCGCGGGGATGGGCCTCATGAACCTCCTGGTGAACCTGCTGGAGAAGGACAAACTGTTCACGGTGGCGATGATGGCGACGGCTGGGTGCGCGGTCGTGGTGGCGGGCATGCCCACGCTCAGCCTGGCCGCCCTGTTCACCGTTCCGATGGGCGTGGGGACCGGGCTGACATGGGTGACCGGATACACGATGATCCAGGAGAACGTGACCGACGAATATCGTGGCCGGACCTTCGCCACCCTCACCATCTCTGCCCGGATGGTCCTGTTCGTCGCCCTTGTGGCGTTCCCCGCCCTGGCCGCTGCCATCGGTCCGCACACGCTGACCGTAGGTGGACGCGTCCTGGACTTCTCCGGGATCAGGATCGCGCTGTGGGCGGGCGCGGCCGTGGTGATCGTGGGCGGGATGTTCTCGTGGAGTGGGCTTCGCCGGAGCCGCCTGGCCCGGCCGCGGCCGCTGTCGCTGGCCCCCCGCCTGCACAAGCGTGAAGGCACCGGCGTTCTGATCGTGTTCGAGGGAGTGGAAGGCTCTGGCAAGGGCACCCAGATGGAGCTGGCACGGCGCTACCTCGAGTCGAAGGGGCTGCAGGTGGTCGCCACCCGAGAGCCGGGCGGAACCGGCTTCGGGGACCGGCTGCGCGAGACGATCCTCGATCCCGCGACGGGAACCGTGGATCCTCGGGCCGAGGCCCTGGTGTTCGCGGCAGCCAGGGCCCAACTCGTGACCACGGTGATCCGGCCGGCCCTCGACGAGGGGAAGGTCGTGCTGTGCGACCGGTTCATCGATTCGTCGGTGGCCTATCAGGGCGCGGCCCGCGGGCTGGGGGAGCAGGACGTGCTCGCCCTCAACGCGTGGGCCACCCAGGGTCTGTTTCCCGACCTGGTGATCCTCCTGCACATCGAGCCGGAGCAAGGCCTGGCCCGAGCCAGCGATGAACGTGACCGGTTCGAGTCCGAGGACCTGGCCTTCCACGCCAAGGTCGCCGATGCGTACCTGAGGATCGCCGACGAGCACCCTGACCGGTTCCACGTGGTCGACGCGCAGGGGACGCCCGAAGAAGTGCACGCCCGTGTTCGGGAAGGGTTGGACCGGCTGCTGGCTCCGCCCGACGCCGGGCCGCCGGGCCAGACGTGAGCGGGGTCCTGCTCCCGCCGGTGGTTCGGGACGTCCCCGGCCAAGAGCAAGCCGCCGGCTTCCTGGCCCGGGCCCTCGCCAACCCTCATCACGCCTATCTGTTCGCGGGTCCGGAGGGATCGGGGAAACGCCTGGGCATGCGGGCCTTCGCCGCGGCGCTGTTGTGCCCCCGCGGCGGCTGTGGGGAATGCCGGGACTGCCGGTTGGCGCTCGGCGAACGACATCCGAACATGCTGGTCCTCGAACCGGGCGGGCCCGACATCCTGGTCGGCAAGGACGCGGGGGACCCGAACACCGCACGGTGGTTCGCGTCCCGGGCCTACCTCACACCGCTCGAGCCCGGCCGCAAGGTCATGGTGGTCTTGCAGGCCGATCGGCTGCGAGTGGAGGCCGCCGATGTCCTGTTGAAGGTGCTGGAGGAGCCGCCCACCGAGACCGTGTTCCTCCTGCTGTCCGCGCGGCCCGACGACCTGCCGGACACGGTCCGATCGCGGTGCCAGGAAGTCTCATTTCCTCCGCTGTCGGAGGAGTTCGTGGTGGGAACCCTGGTGGCCGAGGGCTTCGAGGAGCAGCGGGCTCGCCTGGCCTGCCGGCTGGCCGGCGGAAACCTGGGCCGCGCCCGCAGGCTGGCCGCGGACGGCCGGCAGCTCGCCGCGTTCAGAGAGGACGCGCTGGCAGCTGCGCGGCAGGCGTTCCAGGGTCCGGCCGGGGCGCTGACCGCCGCCGAGACGCTCACCGCGGCGGCGAAGCAGTTCCGAGCTCGGCTGGGCGAGGAGCTGGAGGAGGAACTCCAGCCGTTCCTCGACGAGCGAGGCCGGCCGGAGGAGCCCTTCCGGGGCGTGGTTCGGCGGCTCGAGGAGCAGCACGAACGGCGGCTGCGCCGGGCCGAGCGCGAGTTCCTGGACTGGTCGCTGCTGTCGCTCGCGGCCTACTGGCGCGACGCGGTCCTGGTGTCGACAGGAGGCGACCCGGGATTGGTGATCAACCTCGACATGGACGTTCGGGGCGAAAGGCCGGGCGACGGGACCCCATCGTCCGCCGCGCGGGCATGGGGCGAGGTGGAGGAGGCGCGCGCGGACCTCGCCGACGAGACGAACCTCAACGCCAGGCTGATCCTGGAGCGCTTGTTCCTGCGGCTGTCGGAGCTTCGCCCCGCCTAGGCCGGTGGTTCGAAGGCCAGGACCTCGAACACGCGGTGACGCCCGCCCAGCCCGTCGAGCTCCTTCTCCCCCAGGTCGGCGAACCGAGCCCCGGGACTGGCCTCGGCGAGCACCTTGGTCGCCTCGGAAGCGAGGACCTGGCCCCCGTTCCCGAGTTCGGCGATCCGAGAGGCCCGGAACACCGTCCGGCCGAAGTAGCCCTTCTCCTCCCTGATCACCTCGCCCGTATCCATCCCGATGCGAACGCGAAGGTCGCCGTCACCCGACAGGCGGTCGTGAAGCGCCAGGGCGAACGCGACGGCTCGGGTGGGGAAGCGGAACGCCAGCATGAACGCGTCCCCAGCCCGCTCCACCTCGACGCCGTCGTGCTCTTTCAGAACCTTGCGAACGAGCTCGTCGTGCCTGCGAAGAATCGCCCTGGCTTCCGCGTCTCCCTTGTCCCGCACCAGCTCGGTGGAGCCTTCCACGTCGGTGAAGAGGACGGTGATCACGCCGTCCGGGAGCGCCGCGGGCGCCAGCTTGCGCGCTTTCTGGAGGATGCTCGCTTCGACCATCTCGCTGATCTGGTCGCCGAGCTTGTCCCGCTTCCTGGGCATGCCAGCACTCTATCGAGCCTGGCGGTGGCCGGCAGCGCGGTCGATACAATGGCGAGACCGCCGGAGTAGCTCAGTTGGCAGAGCGACGCACTCGTAATGCGTAGGTCCGCGGTTCGATTCCGCGCTCCGGCTCAACCCCGCCCGCCAACGAGAGCTTTTGGCTCGACGGTCAGCCGGAAACGGCCTCCCGGACGGCCTCGGCCAGCGAGCCCGTTTCCTTCACGTCGGCGTTGATCCCCATGATCAGGCCCACCCGCTTGAGGTCCGTCCAATAGCACACGCCGCCAGTGAGATCCCCGGTCATGGGGGCACACGCTTGCGTGACGCCGTTCCCGCCGTAGGCCCGCGTCGCTTGGGCCACGATGACTGTCGTTCGGCCTTGGCTCTGGAGGTTCTCAGCCAGCGTGCCGAGTAGGTCGCTCGCCGTCAGCTCGGGCGACACACCCGTGTACACCTCGACGACCAGCCCCTTCCCCGCCTGTCGATAGACGGCGGCCGTCACCGACGTTCCTTTCTTGAGCGCGGCTTTCGCCAGCTCGGCCTTCGCTCCATCGACGGTCGGGTCGTTGTCGACGCGCGTGTATCCCTGAATCGAGCCTGGTAGCTCGGACGAAGAGTTGGTGGGGAGGACGCCTTTCATGACGACGGGCGTCACGATCAGAAGGGCCAGGGACGCCACGACCATCGCCCACAGGACGGGTTGCCTCGTCCGAGCTTGCCGCCGAGGCGGCGACGCAAGCAGCGACAAGTCGTAGTCAGCGGCGACGAGGAGGGCCTGCGCCGACGCCCGGGCCGGGGATGGGGCGGGGGGCTGCAACGACTGCGGGGAGAGCTGTGGTGGAGGGCTCGAGGGCTGGACAGGGGGGAGGGACGCTCGCACGGGTGCCGGCGGCGTCACCAGCGTGGAGTTACAGCGCCAGCACATCCACGCGCCGGAGGTATTCATTGCCCCGCACCGGGGGCACGATGTTGGGATCTCTGCCATGAGGGAATCCGGATGCCCAGGTTTTCATCGACGAGAGCTCTTTGCCGCTTGAGCGCACGGAGCGGCGAGCGCCGCTCCCCTCGCCTGACGGATACTTCCAAACGGCGACCGAAGCTGAGAAAGGAGAGCGGCGATGACGACGCTCCGGGTGCGCTACCGAAGCGGCCAGGAGGACGAGTTCCAAGTGAGGGAGCAGCACCAGCCCAAGGATGTGGCGGCGCTCCTTCACCAGGGCCTGGCCGGCAGCTCGACGATCATCTTGGGCCTCGCCTCTCGCCGTGGGCAAACCGTCGGCGCCTATGCCGTTGTCTCCCTCCGCATGGGTGAAGTCGTCATGTGGGAGCTCGATCCGATCGCGGACGACGGCAGGCTCTTGGCGGCCTTCATGCTCGAGCAGGCACCGGGTGCCGCAACGCCACCACCGGGACGACCACCAGCTCGGCCATAGGAGCGGCTCAGGGCTTCGGCGAGTCGATGAATGACTCAGGGCGCGGGGAGCTGAGCCGGCGGGACCATGCCCGGCTCGCCCAAGGCTTCGGCCGGCCCTGGCTCATCAGGAGGCTCCGGCATGCTTCGGAGCGTTCGGACGGGCGACAGCAGCACCGGGAGAAACGGCAAGCAGCTCCCGATGCCGGCCACCCACAGGGTCGGCCGCAGGCCGATCGAGTTCCCCAACACGCCGCCGAGGAACGAGCCGATCGGGATGGTTCCCCACACCATGAACCGCATCGTGGCGTTCATCCGTCCCTGCATCCGCAGTGGTGTGATGGCCTGACGGAGCCCCACCTGGTTCATGTTGTAGATGACCCCGCCGAACCCAAACAGGAACACCGCGCTGATCAGGAAGGGATAGGGGAAGGAACGAGGAGCCAGCGGGATCAGGAGGGCTGAAGGACCGAAGACCAGCGTCGACAGGACGATGGTCCGGCCGATCCCCAGACGCCTGGCCACCGCGCTGCCGGACAGCGCGCCGAGCAGCGAACCCATGTTGCCGAGGGCGAAGATCAGCCCGATCTGGCCGGGGTTCAAGCCGAGCCGCCGCACGCTGTACAGGATGAGGACGGCGAAGCCGATCTGGCTGAACAGGTTCGAGCTACCGGTGCACGCGGCGATGGCTCGCAGCAACGGATTGCGAAGCACGTAGCGCAATCCCTGGGCGATCTCCGTTCGGATCTTCGGCTTTCCTTCGGGCCCGTGAGGTGCGACCGGCGGCTCGGGCCGGCGGATCAGGAAGATGAAGCAAGCCGATCCCAGGTAGCTGACGGCGTCGGCGATGATGGCCAGCGGCGCCCCGATCCACTGGATGAGGCCGCCGGCCAGACCAGGGCCCGCCAGCTGCGCTGTGGCCCGGCTTCCCTCGAGCTTGGCGTTGCCTTCCACCAGCTGGTCGCGGTCCACCAGCGATGGCAGGTAGGACTGATAGGAGACGTCGAAGAACACGGTCAACACGCCGGTGACGAAGGCGACGACGTAGAGCTGGAGCAGCGTCAAGTGGCCGAGTTCGTAGACGAACGGGATCGAACCGAGGGACAGCACCCGCCCCAGGTCGCCGATGATCAGGATGGGTCGGCGGCGTAGGCGATCGACCCATGCTCCCGCCGGCAGACCGAACAGGATGAACGGAAGGAACTCGACGGTCCCGAGCAGTCCCACTTCGAACGCGTTCGCCTTCAACAGCAGGATGGCGATCAGGGGCAGCCCCAACAGCGTGACCTGGGTGCCGAGCTGGCTGATCGTCTCCGCGGTCCACAGCTTCAGGAACTCCGGGTGACGCCACAAGCTTCGTGGGCCCGGTCGAAACCGACGCTTCGAGCCCGGCGCTGCCGAGGAGCCGTCACCTCTTGCCACGGGACGTGCTCTTTTTGGTCGTAGCCCGCTTCGCTCGCCGCTTGAGGGGCCAGGGGACCGCCACGAACGAGGCGTGGATACGCTCGGCCCCCTCGGGGGGCTGCTCGCGTTCCCGGTAGGGTTCGAACAGCTCCTGGATCTGCTCAGCGATGCGCATGAGCTCGTCGGGGGTCACCCGCGGGTTCGTCTGTTGGAACGTCGCGGCCTTGCGCCACACCGGTTCGAAGCGATGCTCGCTGACCAGAAAGTCGCCGATCACCCGCTTGTTGTCTTCGATCCAGCGCCGGGTGAGGGGTCGCATCGCGGCGAGCACCTCGGGGCGATCCTGCGCCGCCTTCGGGATGCCGTACCAGGAGATGAGCGTCCTCCATCGACGCTCTCGTCCATCCTCGGCGGGGACCTCTTCCACGAAGCCGAGCTGGGCGAGGCGCCGAAGGTGATAGCTGCAGGAGGAGGGGCTCTCCTCGGCCGCCTCGGAACACTCCGTGGCGGTGGCCGGCCCGTAATCCTCGAGGTAGGCGAGGATGGCTGTCCGGGCGGGATGGGCGAGCGCCCGCATCACCTTCGGGTCCGTCAGCTCCACGTAATTTCCGAAAGGCATATTTCGAAAATTTGCTTTCAGATTCTTTGGGGCTGTCAAATCGAACGCAACGCCGGCCGGCAGCAGGGCTGGGGCCGGGGAAGTGGTCGAAATCGTGCTGTTAGAATCCGCCCCGTGCGCGCCCGGTACTTGATCTCGAGTCTCGGCTGCGTCGGGGCGATCTCGGCCCTGTTGTTCGGGCTTCTCGCCGGAACGTCCTTCGCGCAGCAGATCGACGTCACGCCGGCGACGTCCATCACGCCCTCCTCGCACGTCACGACGTGGGTGTTCCAGATGGCCATCGCCGCGGCAGTCCTGGGTGTGCTGATCCTGATCGGCCTCGGGTTGGGCTACCTGCGGTTCGCGCCAAAGTTCTTCGGGCGGGAGGAGAAACCGGCGCCGGGTCCACCGGGGACACGGCCTCCGACGCTCGTTCGCCAGGCCGCGGCCGTCCGGTGGACGCCGCCCGCCGCGACGGGCCACGCTGCTTCGGGGCCCGCCTCGCCTGCACCTGCCAGGGCAGCGACCGCCACCGCCACGGCGGTGGCCGAGCGTCCCGCTCCGAGCAGGGGCCCCGCCGCGGCCGAGGCCCCCGCGCCGGAAGCCCCCGCGGCGGAAGCCCCGGCTGCCGCTGCCGCCAGCGTGACACCGACGGCCGGTCCGAGCGGCGAGCCGGCAGGACAGGCCGACGCGGTGGGCGAGGTCGAGGCCGCTGCCCCGGAGCCCCGACCAACGGCCAAGACCCAAGAGGAGACCGGCGCTCCCGCTGCGGAAGCGCCAGCACCCCTGCCCACTGCTGCCACCACGCGATCGCCGGCCCCGGCCGCCGCCTCGCACGGGGCCTCGGCCTCGCTCGACCAGGAGACGTTCGACCGCGTCCTCGAGGAGCAGCTCGCCAAGGGCGTCGACCGCCGAGTTGCGGAGGGCCGGGCGCGGGCGGCAGCGGTGGTCGCGGCTCGCAAGAAATCCCAGGGCTAGCCTCAGCGGACCGAGCCAGCGCCGAAGCCATGATCGTCGGGGAGAATGGAGCCATGACCCTCGCTGCCGAGAAGCTCGTGGATTGGCGCACGGCGGCGCTGGTGGGCCGGCGGGTGGCGGGATCGGGAGGCCCCATGACGCCGGTGCAGCGGGCCACGCTTTCGGAAGACTTCGCCGAGATCGTCCCGGAAGCCGAACGACTGGTGAAGGAGTTCACGGGACTCTCCTCCAGCGCCTATCGGTCGAGGGCATGGGTCATGAGCCGCAACCAGTGGCTCCAGGCGAACCTTCGGGGCTTCGAGCGGGTCCTCGAGCCGCTCGCGACGAAGATGCTCTCCGGCCGGTCCGACGGCGCGCTGGCCACGGTCCGCCGAGCGGTCCTGGGGGCGCAGCTGGGGGGGCTCCTCGGCTACTTGGGACATCGCGTCCTCGGCCAGTACGACGTGTTCCTACCCCCGGACGACGACGGGCTGATCTACTTCGTCGGGGCCAACGTGTTGGGCATCGAGCAGAAGTTCCGCTTCCCCGCCAGACAGTTCCGTATGTGGATCTCGCTGCACGAGGTCACCCATCGCATCCAGTTCGGAAGAGCGCCGTGGCTGCGGGGCCACCTGCAGGGCCTGATGGATTCCTACCTCGACTCCATGGAGCTCGACGCCGGCTGGCTCCTCGACCGCCTGCGGGGCGCCGTGGAGGAAGTGAGGAACGGCAGCGCCGAGTACCGGGGATTCGGGTGGGTCTTCATGCTGATGACGCCCGATCAGCGCGACATGGTCCGGCGCATGCAAGCCCTCATGTCGCTGCTGGAGGGGCACGGCAACTACGTCATGGACCGGGTATCGGTGGAGTGGGTCCCTTCCGCGCCCAGGTTCCGACGGATGATGCACCAGCGCCACAGCCGCCCGGGCGTGGAGAAAGCCTTCCAGCGAGCCATCGGGTTCGACGTGAAGGTCCGCCAGTACGACATCGGCCAGCGGTTCGTGGCCAAGGCGGTCGAGCAGGTGGGGATGGAAGGATTCAACAGGGTGTGGGAGGGACCGGCCAGCCTCCCCACCATGGAAGAGATCGAGCGACCCGAGGCGTGGGTGGCCCGGGTGAACGCCTCCTAGGCGGAGGGTCCGGGCGTGGCCGCCCTTCGAAAGCCCCCTGCGGTGGCCAGGGTTCTCCAGCAGGTCGCGTCCATGGCGCGCCGGCACGGCATGTTCGAGCCCACTTCCAGCGCGGTGGTGGCCGTCTCGGGAGGCCCTGACTCCCTCTGTCTCCTTCATGCGCTGGTGCGCCTGAGGCGGCTGCTCCGGATCGAACCCGTGTGCTTCCACTTCGACCACCGGCTCCGGCCGGGTTCCGATGCCGATGCACGGTACGTGCGTTCGCAGGCCCAGCGGCTCGGGATCCCGTACGTGCTCCGCGAAGCGGACTCGAAGCCGGGCAAAGGCGAGTCGGTGGAGGCATGGGCCCGGGGCGTCAGGTACGAAGCGCTGACCGCCGTGGTGGAGGAGCTGGGCGGGGGGGCCGCCGCGGTGGGCCATACCGCCGACGACCAGGCCGAGACCGTCCTGCTCGCCCTGCTGCGGGGGGGAGGCCTCGAGGCGATCGCCGGGATGAGTCCCGTCAGCCGTCCCATCGTCCGCCCCCTGCTGGAGACCACCAGGGAGGAGACCGAGGCGTTCTGTCGCGCCCTTCGGCTTCGGCCCCGCCAGGACCCCATGAACGAAGATCCCAGCTACATGCGGGTGGCGCTCCGGCGTCGCGTCATCCCGAGCCTCGAGCGGTCCATCGGACGAAACGTCCGGGAAACGCTCGCCCGGACCGCGGACCTGCTGCGGCTGGACGCGGAATTGCTCGATCAGCTCGCCGCCGTGGCGTTCCTCACCGTGGCCGAGACCGATGGTCAGGACAGCTTGGTTCGGACCGGACCGTTGGCGATGCTGCCTCCCTCGTTGGCCGGCCGGGTGGTCCGCCGCGTCCTGCTGGAACAGGGAATCCTGCCCGAGGCCAGCCACGTGGAAGCCGTCGTCGAGTTGGCGGGGGCGCGGCCGGGCACGGCGATCTCCCTCCCCGGCTCCTTGAAGGCGAAACGGGAGAGAGGGTATGTTCGAGTCTCTCGCCCTTCCCCGGGGCCCCGGCCATCTGGCCACGCGCCTCGGCGAGCCCGCGCGCGAAGGGGGGATTCGGATGGACGTTCGAGTTGAGGCGGGCGCCGACAGCCTGGGTTCGCCCTCCAGCAAACCGCTCCCTACACTCTCTCCCCACGTGAAGACGTTCGAAGGCGACATCGAGCAGATCCTGCTCAGCAGCGACGACATCCAGCGCAAGATCGCCGAGACCGGCGAGCAGCTGACCAGGGACTACGCGGGCAAGGACCTGCTCCTGGTAGGGGTGCTGAAGGGGGCCTTCGTGTTCATGGCGGACCTCTCCCGGCACATCAACCTGCCGCTCGAGTTCGACTTCATGGCGGTGTCGTCCTATGGGGCGGCCACCCAGACCTCCGGCGTCGTGCGGATCCTGAAAGACCTCGACCACGAGATCAACGGGCGGCACGTCCTGGTCGTGGAGGACATCGTGGACTCCGGCCTCACACTGTCCTATTTGCTGAAAAACCTTCGCACTCGCAAGCCGGCCACCCTGGAGGTCTGCGCGCTGATGCAGAAGACGGGCGTGCAACGGGTGCCGCTCGACATCAAGTACAAGCTCTTCGAGATCCCGTCGGTCTTCGTGGTGGGCTACGGCCTCGACTTCGCGGAGCGCTTCCGCAACGTGCCCTACGTGGGCACGCTCCGGCCCGAGGTCTACCGCGACGCCGTGTCCTAAGGAGGCGTCGGTCGGCAGCCGAGTGGAATGGGGATGAACGTCCCCAACCGCCTGATCGTTTCGGCGCTCGCACTGGCCACTGGAGTGGCTGGAGTTGCCGTCGCCGCCATTGCCTTTCGGCCGGTCCAGGGCGTGGCCCCTCCTTCCCAAGCGACCGAGCCACCTGCCTATGAGGTGACGTTTCCCGTCGAGCCGACCCCGGCGGACGGATGGAAGGGCCACTACTCCGTGGTGATCGTGACGAACCTCCCCGAGGGGACGACGGCGGACCTCGAGTACAAGGACGAGCTGGGGGAAGGCGGGGGTTGCTGCACGGCAGTGGTCCAAGGCGCGCTGGCGGCGCCTCTCGTCAACAACCATTGCGTAGACAAGGACGGCATCCTCCAGGGATCAAAGGTCACAGTACAGGTCATCGTCGCCCCCAACTACGGGTTCATGATCCACGGCGGTCCCGAAGCGGTCCGGAATGCGCTTGGACAGCCGGACAGCGTGCTCGCTGTCCTTGGGACCGACTTTGAGAACCTCAACGGACCTGACGTGCAGATTGGAGGCGGGATTCGTATGTTGATCGCGTCGGCTGAGTACCAGCTTCCCGCTGATACATGCGTGTCGCCGTATTCACACTGACGTCGGTCGTCATTGAGTCTCAGCCCGCGCGTTTTGCGTTCCTTTCGTCAGACCCCTGTGCTAGCATCCGCTCCGACCGAGGGCGGGCGAGCGCCCTTTCTATTCGAAAGATCACACTTTTCGATGAGGAGCAATCCAACGAAACGGCCGGATTCACCCCTTCGGCGCATCTTCCGGGGGCCGATCGTCTACCTCCTGGTGGTCCTGGCCGGCCTGTGGATCTTCCTGTCGTTCGCCACCCGGGGGCCACAGGCGAGCAAGCTCTCGCTGACCCGATTCCGCAGTGAGATCACCATTGGCCATGTGGAGAGCGCCACCTTCCTGGAGCGTGACCAGAAGGTGGTGGGCAAGCTCACGTCCGGGAATCGGTACGAGACGACCTACCCCGGCGGCTACGAGGAGGCCCTGACCCGGGAGTTGCTCGACGGCGGCGTGAGCATCGCCACCGACCCGCAGAAGGGCTCACTGATCGTCTCGACGCTGCTCCAGGTGGTCTTACCCATCTTGATCCTGGGCGCGCTCCTCCTGTTCTTCATGAACCAGATCCAGGGCGGGGGGAGCAGGGTCATGGCCTTCGGAAAGGCGAAGGCCAAGCTGGTCAGCAAGGACCAGCCCAAGACGACCTTCGCGGACGTGGCCGGGGTGGACGAGGCGGTGGAGGAGCTCCAGGAGGTCAAGGACTACCTGGAGAACCCGGCGAAGTTCCAGGCCATAGGGGCCAAGGTCCCCAAGGGGCTCCTGCTGTATGGGCCGCCGGGGACCGGCAAGACGTTGTTGGCCCGGGCGGTGGCCGGCGAGGCCGGCGTGCCGTTCCTCTCGATCAGCGGCTCGGACTTCGTGGAGATGTTCGTGGGCGTCGGGGCCGCCCGCGTGCGCGACCTCTTCGAACAGGCGAAGCAGACCGCGCCCGCCATCGTGTTCATCGACGAGATCGATGCCGTCGGTCGCCACCGCGGAGCCGGCCTGGGAGGCGGGCACGACGAGCGCGAGCAGACGCTGAACCAGCTCCTGGTCGAGATGGACGGGTTCGACACCAAGACCGGTGTCATCCTGATGGCGGCCACCAACCGGCCCGACATCCTGGACCCGGCCCTGCTCCGCCCGGGCCGGTTCGACCGGCAGGTGGTGATCGACCGGCCGGACCTGGAAGGGCGGAAGGGGATCCTCCGGGTCCACGCCAGGGGGAAGCCGCTCGACGACACCGTGGAGCTCGACGTCATCGCCCGGCGGACGCCCGGCTTCACCGGCGCGGACCTGGCCAACGTCATCAACGAGGGCGCGCTGCTCACCGCGCGGCGGAGCAAGCACGCCATCACGATGCTCGAGCTGGAGGAGGCCATCGATCGCGTGGTGGCGGGCCCCGAGCGACGGACGCGGCTCATCTCCGAACGGGAGAAGAAGATCATCGCCTACCACGAGGGCGGCCACGCCCTGGTCGCCTACCTCCTGCCGAACGCCGACCCGGTGCACAAGATTTCGGTCATCCCGCGGGGCCGGGCCCTTGGGTACACGCTGACCCTCCCCCTCGAGGACAAGTTCCTGGTGCGGCGCCAAGAGCTCATCGACGAGCTGGCCATGCTCCTGGGGGGCCGGGTGACCGAGGAGCTCGTGTTCGGCGACATCACCACGGGGGCTCAGAACGATCTGGACCGGGCCACGAAGATCGCCCGCCAGATGGTGACCGAGTACGGGATGTCCGATCGGCTGGGGCCCCTGACGCTCGGGCAGAAGCAGGACCAGGTCTTCCTGGGGCGTGACTTCGCCTCCCATCCCGACTATTCGGACCAGGTGGCCTTCGAGATCGACAGCGAGATACGCACCTTGATCGACAGGGCGCACGACGAGGCCCTGGAGATCCTTACCGAGCATCGCGCCAAGCTCGACGAGATCGCGGCCGCCCTGATCGAGAAGGAGACCATCGAGAAAGAGGCCCTGGTGGCGCTGATGGAAGGCCTCGAGAAGCGGCCCCAACGGCCAGGCGTCGGGGCCGGGGTGACCGTGGCCCGTCGCTCGGTCGAGTCACCCGGTCCCTCTCGCCCCGGCCAGATGTCCTGAGGCCGGCCGCTCACCGGTGGATCGCTGGGTCACCTTCGATTGCTACGGCACCCTGATCGATTGGGAGCTGGGGATCGGCGACGCGCTCTTGTCGCTGTGGCCCACGGCAGACCGGGCGAAGCTCCTGGCGCGCTATCACGAGGTCGAGCCGCGCATCCAGCAGGGATCCGGACGCCGGTATCGTGAAGTGCTGGCGGCGACCCTGGCCGGGGTCGCTGAGGCAGAGGGGTGGGGGATTCCTCCCAAACGTGCGGATGTGCTCGCTGATTCGCTGCCGAGCTGGCCGGCCTTCGCCGAGGCCCCGCCGTCCCTTCGCGAACTGCGGGGGAGGGGATGGAAGGTGGCCATCCTGTCGAATACCGATCCGGACCTTCTGGCGGCATCGATCCGGCATATCGGCGTCGAGCCAGACCTCGCGGTGACGGCTAGGGAAGCCGGCTCCTACAAGCCGGCCCATGGCCACTGGGTTCGGTTCCGCGAGCTGTCGGGAGCCTATCCGTCGCGACACGTGCACGTCGCGGCGAGCGCATTCCACGACCTGGTTCCGTGCGCCGAGCTCGGCATCCCGGCGGTGTGGATCAACCGGCTTGGCGAAGCGAGCGACCTGCCGCGCGCCGCGGAGCTTCCCGACCTCTCGCAGCTCCCGGATATCCTTGACGTCCTGGTGATGCCGTGAGCGACGACCTGCGCAACGAACGACTGGACAGGAAGAAAGTGGAGGAGGGCGTCCGGCTGATCCTCGAGGGGATCGGCGAGGATCCTGATCGCGCCGGCATCGCCGACACGCCCCGGCGCGTCGCCGAGATGTTCGAGGAGATCTTCGCCGGCTACGACCACGATCCCTCGGAGGTCGTCACCGTGATCGCCGGGGCCGGCCACGACGAGATGATCATGGTCCGGGACATCCCGCTGTTCGGGATTTGCGAGCACCACGTCACGCCATTCGTGGGGAGGGCCTACGTCTCGTACATCCCGAATCGCGACGGGAGAATCACCGGCCTGTCGAAGGTGGCGAGGCTGGTGGATCTGTTGTCCAAGAAGCTCCAGGTCCAGGAGCGGCTGACCACCGAGATCGCCGATGCTCTGGAGAAGGCGCTGGACCCGCGGGGGGTGTTCGTGCTGATCGAGGCCGAGCACCTCTGCATGACGATGCGCGGGATCAAGAAGCCGGGCTCGGTGACCGTGACGTCAGCCGTACGCGGACGGTTCAGGACCGACGCCCGGACGCGGTCCGAAGCCCTCGAGCTGGTCCGCCACGGCCGCCCGTAGCCCTTGATCAATAGAGGAGAGGGACCCGCAGGCCCCCCATCCTCGGTCCTCGTTACGATGGTCGCGTGACCGAACGGATCCTGTGGCGAGTGGAGGACCGAGTGATCGACTGCGGGGCTCGGACCCACGTGATGGGGGTCATCAACGTCACCCCGGATTCCTTCTCGGACGGGGGACGGTTCCTCGATCCCGAGGTGGCCGTCGCCGCCGGCGTGCGGATGGCCGAGGAGGGGGCCGACTTCCTGGATGTGGGGGGCGAGTCCACCCGCCCGGGTTCGGACCCGGTGCCGGCGGAGGACGAGATCGACCGGGTGGTGCCGGTGATCAAGCGCCTGGCCACCGAGGTGGAGGCCCCGATCTCGATCGACACGCGCAAGCCCGAAGTGGCCCAGACCGCCCTCGACGCCGGCGCCGCCATCGTCAACGACGTGACGGCCGGCTCCGACCCAAAGATGTTCGAGGTGGTCCGCGAGGCCGGCGCGGCCATGGTGCTGATGCACATGCGGGGCGAGCCGAAGACGATGCAGCAGTTCACCGACTACGACGACGTGGTGGCCGAGGTCCGGGACTATCTGACCGAGCGTGTCGAGGCTGCCGTTGCCCGGGGGATCGACCGGGATCGCCTGGCGGTTGATCCGGGCCTCGGGTTCGCCAAGACGGAGGAACAGAACTACGTGCTGATGCAAGGGATCCGTGAGTTTCTCCGGGCGGGGCGCCCGGTGGTGGTGGGGCCCTCCCGCAAGTCGTTCATCGGCAAGGTGCTCGGGACGGAGGTCGACGGGCGGCTCGAGGGGACGGCCGGAGCCGTGGCATGGATGGCCGGGCAGGGAGCGCACATCGTGCGGGTTCACGACGTGAAGGCGATGGTTCGGGTCGTCCGCGTCGTGGACGCCATCACGCGTGCCTCCGGGAGGAGCAGCGGGTGACCCTTCCCCTCGCGCGAAAGCGCATCCGGATCTCCGCCGGGGAGATGGCCTACGTGGACATGGGCGAGGGCCGTCCCGTCATCCTCTTGCACGGGTTTCCCACCTCCGCCCACCTGTGGCGCCGCGAAGCGTGGCTTCTGGCCCAGCGGATGCGGGTGATCGTTCCCGACCTCGTAGGATACGGAGAGAGCGATCAGCTCTCCGACGCCGAGCTCTCCGAGCTCGCTCAAGCCGGGTACGTGGGGGAGCTCCTCGCTGCCCTCGGCATCGACGAGGTCGCCGTCGTGGGGCATGACGTGGGGGGAGCCATCGCCCAGACGCTCGCCCTCGAAGGCCACCCCACGGTCCGCGCGCTCGTCCTCCTGGATTCGGTCTGCTTCGAGGCCTGGCCCACGGAAGCGGTTCGGATCGCCCAGGCGGTTCGCCCGGAGGACGAGACCGCCGCGTCGGCCGACGAGATCGTTCGTGCCACGTTCGCCCTCGGCGTGGCTCATCGAGACCGCCTCGCGGAGGAGGACGTGGCCGCCTACCTCCGACCCTGGCAGCGAGACCCGGCGGCCCTGTTCCGAGCCGCCCGCGGCCTGACCGGCAAGGGCGTGTCCGGCCGGGAGGCCGAGCTCGGCGATCCGGACCTTCCCGCGCTGATCATCTGGGGAGAGGCCGATCCCTTCCTACGGTCAGAGCTGGCCGAGCGGCTGGGCGAGGCCATCCCGGGATCGACGGTGGCCCTCCTCCCAGGCTGTTCCCACTTCGTGAACGAAGACGCCCCCCAGGTAGTGGGGCCGCTGATCTCCGAGTACCTGCGGGCCCGCTACTTGAACGAACGGCACGACCACGGCGGCGAACCCGTGACCGTCCTTTTGGAGCGGCCACCGGCCGGCTTTCGGTAGAGATCGTGGCCAAACTCGACCTCTCGCTGGCTCCCGCCGAGCTCCAGTCGTTCCTCTCCGCCCAGCGCACCATCCGTCTGGCCACTGCGACCCCGACCGGCCTGCCCCACGTGGTTCCACTGTGGTTCGTCTGGGTGGAGGGGACGGTGTTCATGAACTCGACCCTCGGGAACGTCACCATCCGCAACCTCCAGCGAAATCCCGCCGCGACCGGATCGATCGACGACGGCGAGGCGTACGAGGAGCTCCGCGGCGTCCTGATCCATGGGGAAGTCGAGCGGGCCCACGACGACGCGCGCCTGGAGACCGTGAAGAGCGAGTGGTCGAAGAAGTACATGCGTGGGAAGCCGCCTCCCTACGACCGATGGAAGAACCGGGTTTGGTTGCGTCTCGTTCCCCGGCGGATCACCTCGTGGGACTTCCGCAAGATCCCCGAAGCCAAGGCGAGGGCCGCGAGACGGGCGGAGGCAGCCGGTGCCTAGCCTGATCTCCATCGACGGCATCCGCGCCGACGGGCGGCACGGCGCCAACCCCGGCGAGCAGTCCCACGCTCAGGAGTTCCTCGTGGACGTCGAGGTGTGGGTGGAGGTCGAACGAGACTCGCTGACCGCCACGCTCGATTACCGGACGATCGTGGACACCGTCCGAGAAACCGTGGGGGCCACCTCGTTTCATCTCCTGGAATCTCTGGCCGAAGCCGTGGCGTCCGCGTTGATCGAGTCCGACCTCGTCCTTCGCGCCTCGGCCGTTGTGCACAAGCCCGGGGCCGCGACTTCCCTCGGCGTGGCCGACGTCTCGGCCGAGGTCACGCTGGACGAACCGTGACGGGGCGTCCCGTGCGAGCCTTCCTGGGCCTGGGCTCGAACCTGGGCGACCGGCTGGCGAACGTGCAACAGGCCGTGGACCGGCTGGCGCGAACGGAAGGCATCCGCGTGGTGCGTGCCTCGCGCGTCTACGAGACCGATCCGGTGGGTCCCCCCCAGCCCGACTACCTCAACGCCGTGGTGGAGGCGGAGACGGTGCTACGGCCCCGGGCCCTCCTCGAAGCCTGCCTGGAGGTCGAGGCCGCGATGGGGAGGGTCAGGGCCGAGCGGTGGGGCCCCCGGATCGTCGATCTCGACGTGCTGACCTACGGCGACGAGCAGATCGACGAGCCCGGGCTGACCATCCCGCACCCCCGTATGCTCGACCGCGCCTTCGTCCTGGTCCCCCTCCTCGAGCTGGAGCCCGACCCCCGGCTGCCGGGCGGGCGCCGTGTGGCCGCGGTGCGGCTCGGGCCCGAGGCCCTGGGTGCGATCCGCCCTTTCGCCCCGCCACCCTCGATTCCCCCCTCCGGTGTCCCCCGGCCGCACCACAGCGCTGGAGCTCGGACTAGGCCTGATGCCCCGAGGTCTTAGGCGGGAGTCGGCCTTTCCGTCCCGCCCGGTATCCCCCTGACCCTCGGCGAATTCGGACCGGGCGGGGGAGTGATTCGAGCCTTGCGGGTGATGCTCCGGATCACCCTCTGCCCGCACACTCTGACCATGCAGCGGGATCGTTCCAGCTCCTGGTTCGGGAGCCCCGAACGGGCGCCCGCCATCGTGCTCGATCAGGCCATGCCCGATCATCGATGGGGCCGCCTCGCCTCCCTGGGGATGGTCCTACTGGTCCTGGCCTCGCTGCTCCGGCTCCCCACCGCGGCCCTCCTCCAGGGCAAGCTCGATCTCTCGCTGTGGGGGGCTGCGCACGACCATTCGAGCGCGACGATCCCGGTGATCGTCCGGGAGACCGACCCACATTCCGAGGCCGCGGAAGCCCTCGTCCGCGGGCTCGGCGGCACCATCACCCACGAACTCCCCATGATCGACAGCTTCTCCGCGAAGATCCCCGCCCGTACCCTCCCCGCGCTGACCTCCTCTTCGGCGGTCCTCACGGTCACGGGCGACGGCAGGGTTCGGGCGACCGGCGTGGACATGACCCAGTACGACGGCTGGTCTCCCAACAACATCTGGGACGACGTCCTGCGCCTTCCGCGCCTTGGAGACGAGTTCGACGGCACCGGCGTCACCGTGGCCGTCCTCGACACGGGCGTCATCGACTCCCCGGACCTCGCCGGCCGGGTCTTGGTCAAGGTGGACTTCACCGCCGACCACGACGGGATCGACCGCTACGGCCACGGGACCCACATGGCGGGCATCATCGCCGGCGACGGGACCAATTCGGGCGGCCAGTACAAGGGAGTCGCCCCCGGGGCCAAGATCGTTTCGGTCAAGATCGCCGGCGCCAACGGCGCCACCGACGTCTCCGCGGTGATCGCGGGGATCCAGTGGGTCGTGGCCCACAAGGCGCAGTACAACATCCGGGTCTTGAACCTCTCCTACGGGACCGACTCCAAGCAGAGCTACCTGGTCGACCCCCTCGACTACGCGGTCGAGCAGGCCTGGTTCTCCGGCATCCTCGTGGTGGTGGCAGCGGGTAACCGCGGGCCCGATGCCGGCACCATCGCCAAGCCGGCCGACGACCCCTTCGTGGTCACGGTAGGCGCGGCCAACACTCGGACGAGCATCGATCGCACCGACGACCTTGCCGCTGCCTTCTCGAGTCGCGGGCCGACTCAAGACGGGGTGGACAAGCCCGACCTCCTGGCGCCGGGCATCAGCCTGGTCTCCATCCGCACGCCCGGCAGCACGATCGACCAAGCCCATCCGACCGCGCGGATCGGAGACGACTACTTCAAGGGAACCGGGACGTCACAGGCTGCCGCGGTGATCAGCGGTGTTGCTGCCCGATTGTTCCACCAGAGCCCCGGCCTGTCGCCCGACGTGGTCAAGAACATCCTGGAGATAGCGGCGTTCAAGGACCTGAAGTCGATGAGCGGAGCGGGCAAGGGGCTGGCCGATGGGAAGGCGGCCCACGACGTCCTGGCCGGAGGGTGGAAGGCCCCGGCCAACGTCGGGATCACCCCCTCCACCGGCACCGGTTCGCTGGAGCAGAGCCGTGGATCGTTCCACGTGTTCGTCGACTCGGCCTCCGACGGCCTCGGCCCGCAGGACGCGGACGGCATGCTCGACGCGCTGTCCGGCGAAGTCGATGCGCTCGGCAACGACTGGAAACAACTGGGCTGGAAGGACATGGGCCTGGTCGATGGCAAGCTGAAGAACCTCGGCTGGACCAACAACGAGTGGAGCGCTTCGGCCTGGACCAACCTGGGGTGGACCAACAACGGTTGGGGGAGCACCGATTGGAAGGGATTCGCCTGGACCAACCTCGAGTGGGGGAGCAACGGTTGGGACAGCAACGGCTGGGACAACATCGGCTGGCTGAACGACGGCTGGATGAGCAACGGCTGGGACAACGACGGCTGGATGAGCAACGGCTGGGGGCGAGCCCTGGTCCGCGAGATGATCAATGAAGGCTGTGAACTGATCGGGGAGCCGTGCTGAGATGGGGCGGACCACAGCGCAATCACGGAACGGGAAAGCAGCGGCGGCCAGCATGAACGGACTTCCCACGTCCGTGCGGGTCCTGGTCTTCGCCATGGTGGCGGCCGCTGCCGGCGGGGTGGCGGTCCGGTTCGGCGAGGTCTCCCGGTGGGACGGCAGGGACACCCTCGGTCTGATCGTGCTGACGCTGGCCACCTCGATCGCTGAGCAGTTCCCCCTGGAGATCCGGCACCGGACCGAGAACCTGTACCTGGCCCTCACGGACTCGATGTGGGCGGCCGGCCTGGTCCTGGCTCGGCCGGGCGTGCTCACCATGGCCGTGGCCGTGGGTGTGTACTTCGGACTCCTGCTTCGTAAGGTCGCGCCGCACAAGATCGCCTTCAACCTGGGCCAGTATGTCCTCTCCATCACGGTGGCCGAGGTTGTGTTCTCCGCGCTCGCCGGATCGGCCACGACGGCCTTCAAGCTCTTGGTGGCCGTCCCGGTCGCCATGCTGGCTTACGCCGTGGTCAGCGCGGGCCTCGTCGCGCTGGTCATTTCCCTGGCGGAGCGGAAGTCGTTCTGGGAGGTCGTGCGACCCCCACTCGCCGTCAACGCCCTGCACTATGCCGGGAACATCGCGCTCGGGATCCTGGGCGCGATGGCCTGGCAGATCAGCCCTCCGGGCGTCCTGCTCGCGGGCTTCCCCTTGGCGCTTCTCTACGCCGCCTACCGAATCATGGTCCGGAACCTGCGGGAGGGAGACCGCCTGCGCGAGCTGATCGTCGAGAACGCCTCGGACGGGATCTTCGTGGCCGCGCCGGACTGCAGCATCGTCTCGTGGAACCCCGCCATGGAGCGGATTACCGGCCAGGCCGCCGACGAGGTCATCGGGAAGAACTGGAGGAGCATCCTGGCGAGCTCAGGCAGCGCCGAGCCACCGCGCGGCGGCACGGCTCCCTGCCAGGCCCCCGGCGACGCGTGGTTCGCGCCCATCGTCCGCAAGGATGGCACGGAGGGATGGATCCTGTGCTCCTCGAGCACGGTCAACGGGCGCGACGGCAAGGTAAAGGCCACCGTGATCGTCGTCCACGACATCAGCGCGGAACGCGAGGCCGAGCAGCTCAAGGCCGATTTCATCGCCACCATCTCCCACGAGCTGCGAACCCCCCTCACCCCGCTCAAGGGGTTCCTCAGCTCGTTGATCCACGGGACCATCGACGACGAGAGCGACGCGCGGCACGAGTACTACCGGATCATGCTGCGGCAGGCGAACCGCCTGGAGCGATTGGTCACCGATCTCCTCGAGGTGTCCAAGATCGAGTCGACCTCGGCCCTCGGAGTGATGGCCCCCGTCGACCTCTGCGCGCCGGTGGTCGAGCAAATCCGTACGTTCAGCGAGGAGCACCCGGCCCGGAGCATCGCGCTCAGGGCGCCCGACTCCCAAGTATTCGTCGAGGCCGACCGCTCCCGGGTGGGCCTGGTAGTGAGCAACCTGCTCGCCAACGCGCTGAAGTACTCGCCGCCGGACAAGCGCGTCCAGGTCGTGATCGCCGTCGAAGAGGACCGAGCCACGGTGTCGGTGAGGGACGAGGGCCCGGGCATCCCCCTGTCCGAGCAGCAGCGGATCTTCGACCGCTTCTACCAGATCGAGGGCCACTTGACGCGGCCGAATGGCGGTGTGGGGCTGGGGCTGTACATCTGCAGGCGCTTCGTCGAGGGAATGCACGGCCGCCTGTGGGTGGACTCCCGGCCGGGGCACGGATCGACCTTCTCGTTCAGCCTCCCGCTGGCGCAGGTCGGCAGCCTCTCCGTTTCGAGCTGACCGCCGCCCAGCCCATCGGCGCGAAATCCGTGGCAGGCTAGCCGGCGACGCTCGCTATACTGCACGCCGTCCGGTAGCCGAGCGAGCGAGGACCCGGAACGACACATCGAAGCGCAGAGCGCGAGACCCGCTCGACCACGGTGGCGCTCATCGGGGCGGGCAGGGTGGCCACGGCCCTCGCGGTCCTGCTGGAGCGGGCCGGGTACCGGGCGGTGGCCGCCTCCGGGCGGGAAGCCTCCGAGGACCGCGTCAAGCGACACCTTCCGTTCGCCGCCTTCCACTCGCCTTCGGAGGCCCACGTCGCGGCTCGGTCGGCCTCGTTGGTCGTCCTCGGTGTCCCCGACGACAACATCGCTCCGCTCTGTTCGGAGCTTGCGGGGAAGGTGGGCTTTCACCGGGGGCAGTGGGTTCTCCACCTGTCGGGGTCGGTGGGCCTGGACGCGCTGGCTCCCGCTCGCCTGCTGGGAGCCGAGATCCTCTCACTGCATCCCCTGCAGTCCTTCCCTTCGCTCGAGGAAGGCATCCTGCGGCTTCCCGGCAGCGCCGTCGCGGTGACCGCCCTGGACGAGGAGGGCTTCAACGAGGGAGAAGAGCTTGCACGGGATGTGGGAGGAAAGCCGTTCCGTTTATCCGACCACGCCAAGCCCCTCTATCACGCCGCGGCGGTGTTCTGTTCCAACTACCTGGTGGCCGTGGAAGGGATGGCCGAGCATCTCTTCCGGCTGGCGGGGCTGCCCGACCCCGTCCCCATGTTCGGCCCGTTGGCCCGAACCGCTCTGGAGACGACGCTGACGCGCGGCCCGGAGGCGGCGCTGACCGGGCCGGCGGTGCGGGGAGATGCCGGGACCGTACGGCGCAACCTCGAAGCGCTGTCGCGGCAGGCCCCCCAGGCCGTCGCCCCCTACGTGGCGCTGGCCCGCCTGGCCGCTGACCTGGCCGCGAGTTCGGGCCGTCTGACGGCTCAAGGCTACGCTCGCCTCCGCGAGGAGCTGGATGAGTGGAAGTGACCTCCTCCCCCGACCAGTTCAACTACGCGATGGAGGGCGCGAGGGCTCGGGTGGAGAGCGTTGGCTTCGTCCCAACCATGGGAGACCTGCACGAGGGACATGCGCTGCTGATCCGCACGGCCCGAGACGGATGTGGGTTCGTGGCCGTCTCGGTCTTCGTCAACCCGCTGCAGTTCGGGTCGCGGGCCGATCTGGACGCCTACCCGCGGCGGTTGGAGAAAGACCGGGCGATGGCTTCGGCGCTGGGCGCCGACGTCCTGTTCGCTCCCGGCGAGGCCGAGATGTACCCCGATGGAGTTCCGCAGGTCACGGTGGATCCCGGGCCACTCGGTGGCCGATGGGAAGGAGCTTCGCGGCCGGGTCACTTCCGCGGCGTGCTCACCGTCGTCGCCAAGTTGTTCTCCCTGGCCGGCCCCTGCCGCGCCCACTTCGGGGAGAAGGACGCGCAACAGCTTGCTCTGGTGCGACGGATGGTCCTCGATCTGAACATTCCGGTGGAGGTCGTCGCCTGCCCGACGGTTCGCGCTGCCGACGGCCTCGCCGTCTCTTCCCGCAACGGCCGCCTCTCGTCCCGCGAACGGGCGGCGGCGTGTGTCCTCTTCGAATCCCTCTCCACGGCCGCCGCCCTCGTCCGCAGGGGTGTGCGCCGCTCCGACCTCCTCAGGGCCGAGATGGCCCGTCGGATCGGTGCCGAGCCCCTCGCCCGGTTGGACTACGTGGCGGTCGTTGACGACGAACGATGGGAGGAGCCATCGGTGATCGAATCGCCGGCCCGAGCCCTGGTCGCGGCCCGGTTCGGGGAGACCCGGCTCATCGACACCCTGCTCCTTCCGTGGCCGGGTGAGGGGAGCATGCAGAATAGCGGCGTCGCCTCACGATCCGGGAGGTAGGCGTGCTGCTGGCGATCGACGTCGGGAACACCGAGACCGATCTTGGCCTGTTCCAGGGTGACCGGCTTTCCTGGACGTGGCGGATGGCGACCGGCCGGCGCCGGACGCCGGACGAGCTGGCTCTCCTCTTCGGGGGGTTCCTCGCACAGCAAGGTCTGTCGTTCTCGCGTGAGATCAGCGGGGTGGCGATCGCCAGTGTGGTGCCGGACCAGACGCAGGCCTTGCGGGAGATGGTTCGCGACTACTTCCACTTCCCCCCCGTGGTGGTCGAGCCGGGCGTGAAGACAGGCATCCCCATCCTGCTCGACAACCCGAAAGAGGTGGGGGCCGACCGCATCGTCAACGCCTTGGCGGCGTTCGCCAAGTACGGCGGGCCATGCGTGGTGGTGGACGTGGGCACGGCCACGACCTATGACGCGGTGACCGAGCGGGGCGAGTTCGTGGGCGGGGCGATCGCCCCGGGACTGCAGGTGGCGGCGGAGGGCCTCTTCTCGGCCACGGCCCGCTTCACGCGCGTCGAGATCGTCCAGCCCCGTGCGGTGATCGGCAGGAGCACCGTTGAGGCCCTGCAGTCCGGCCTGCTGTACGGGACCGCGTCCGAGATCGACGGGATGGTGGAGCGGATCCAGAAGGAGCTCGGCGGCGACGCCATCGTCGTGGCCACGGGAGGACTCGCCGGCGTGGTGGTCCCCGCCTGCCACAGCGTCGACCACCACGATCCCTTCCTGACCCTGGAGGGCCTGCGCCTCATCTTCGAGAAGAACACGGCCCGGGATGAGTGAGGTCGGGGCGGACTCCAAGGGCCGGTTGGCCGAGGTTCTCCGGGCGCGCCGAGAGAGCCTAAAACGCCTGCGCGACAAGGGAATCGAACCCTTCGCCCTGAGGTTCGACAAGGACGCCGATGCGGCTGACCTCCACGCGAAGTTCGATCATCTCGGGGCCGGCGAGGAGAGCGGTCATCGGGCGGCAGTTGCCGGTCGAGTGATCCTGCTGCGGCAACACGGGAAGGTTTCGTTCATCTCGCTCCGCGACGCAACCGGCGACCTCCAGCTGTTCCTGACCGACGAGTCGCTGAAGGACGGCTACGAGCTGGTGGACCTGCTGGATCTCGGCGACATCGTTGGCGCTGAGGGGGAGGTCGTGAAGACCAAACGAGGAGAGCTCTCCGTGCGCGTGGAACGGCTCACCCTCCTGACGAAGGCGCTCCGGCCGCTCCCTGAGAAGTGGCATGGGCTGCGCGACCCCGAGCTCCGGTTCCGCCAACGCTACCTCGAGTTCGCCACGAACCTGGAGAGCCGAAAGCTGATCATGGTCCGGGGGACCCTGCTCCACGCCCTCCGGCAGGTGCTGGCCGAGCGGGGCTTCCTGGAGGTGGAGACGCCCGTCCTCCAGGCACGACACGGCGGCGCGCTGGCCAGGCCGTTCGTCACGCACCACGAGGCGCTCGACCTCGACCTCTACCTGCGGGTCGCGCCGGAGCTGTACCTGAAGAGACTGTTGGTGGCCGGGATGGAGCGCGTCTTCGAGATCGGACGGAACTTCCGCAACGAAGGGATCGACCACGACCACAACCCGGAGTTCACCATGCTCGAGGCGTATCAGGCCTATGGCGACTACGAGGCGATGATGGACCTCGACGAGGCCCTGGCGAAGGGCGCGGCCACGGCCGTCCGGGGATCGCTGGTCTTCGACTACCAGGGACAGACGGTGGACCTCTCGCGTCCGTGGCGACGGGTCACCGTCCTCGAAGCCGGCTCTGAGGCGATCGGCGAAGAGGTGACGCTCGACCGCCCCGACCTGGCGTCTGTCGCCGAGCGGGCCGGGGTGGGTGTGGATCCGGCGTGGGGGCCGGGCAAGGTCGCCGTGGAGATCTTCGAGAAGCGCGCAGCGGACCAGATCTGGCAGCCGACGTTCGTGAAGGACTTCCCCCAGGAGGTCTCACCGCTCGCCCGGCCGCACCGGTCCACGCCGGGGGTCACGGAGCACTTCGACCTCTACATCGGGGGTATGGAGATCGGGCCGGCCTACTCGGAGCTGACCGATCCGGACGACCAGCGGGCCCGCTTCGCCTCGCAGCAGGAAGCGCGCAGGAGGGGTGATCAGGAGGCCCATCCTCCCGACGAGGACTTCATTCGGGCCCTCGAACACGGGATGCCTCCCGCCGGCGGGCTCGGTTTCGGCGTCGACCGGTTCGCGATGATCCTGGCCGACGTGCCCTCCATCCGAGAGGTGATCCTGTTCCCGCACCTGCGGCCCGAGCCCGCCGGGGATTGAACCTCTCGGCGGGAGAACCAAGCGGCCCCAGCCGGCGTGATATCAAGGAAACCGTGCTGCGCCGGACGCTTCTTCTTGCCCTCGCCCTCCTCGCTGCTTGCACCGGGCCGGCCGTCGCGCCCAGCTCTCCTTCCAACAGGAGTCCCGTACCGAGCCCCGTGACGTCCACGGGCGAGCCCGCCATCGCACTGCAGGTGGTGGCCACGACCTCTGGTGACGAGGCCGACCAGGATCGTTCGTACCTCGACGGGATGCAGCTGGCGGTCGCCGACGTCAACGCGGCGGGCGGGGTCACCGGCCGCCCCATCGTGTTGGAGATTCAGGACGACAACGCGAACATGAGCACCGCCACGGAGGTGATGCGGGGGCTACTCGATCACCGCCCGGCCGCCATCCTCTACGTCGGGCCGGGCCCCGCCCTGACACCGCTCCGGACTCGCTTCGACCAGACGCGCACCCCGGTACTCCTTCTCGAGGGGGACCTGTACTCGGGCCGGGGCCTGTTCCCCGAGCTGTTCCAGACGACCGTCCCGTGGGAGTGGCAGGCCCATGTCGTCGCCCGCTACATCGTCCGGGACCGCAAGGCCCGGGACATCGTGTTCATCGGCCAGGGCCCGGAAGCCCCTGCCGCCTCGAGGACGTTGGCGGCCGCCCTGGCGTACTGGGGTGGGCAGATGGCGGCGAGCTTCGACGATCGCGCTCGTGATCCCGCGACGGGGCTGACCACCGCCCTGAACCGCGCGACGAAGGCGGACTGGGTGGTGTCGTTCGGCCCGCCCGTGGGCTCGCTCGATCTGGTCAACGCGATAGAGGAGGCTGCCCCGATCGGCGATGTCACGAAGATCAGGCCGAAGCCTGGTGTCTCCGGGCCCGCCAGCCTGCTCGTCTCGGGGGGCGGTCTAGCCCAGCCCGAGCCCGGCACGACGGCCTGTTACACCTACACGTGGGGGGGATGGGCCCAGCCCATACCGCGCGTTGGTTTGTTCCGCACGAGGTTCGCCGCGATAACAGGCCGCGGCCTGAACGGGCTGGAGCAGGAGGGATACGATGCGGTCCGCGTCCTGGCCCGGGCTCTGGGGAAGACCGACGGGGCAGGCGGCGCGAAATTGGTCTCGGCGCTGGAGGCAACCCAAGCCCTCGCTCTGTCGGGGTTCCCCGTGGACTTGGGTCCCGACGACCACATGTTCCCCCCACGGGACGAGCTCGGCCTGTTCGCCGTGGCGGGGCCGCAGGAGCGCCTGGATCCCTGGGAGGTCCCTGGGAGCGAGCCCTGGCGGCCCCTCATGCGGACCTTCACCTACGACGGGACGCGCACGAATGTGCTGGACATGGACCGGAAAGTGTTCTTTCCGTTCTGGAGGAAGGACCAGCCGGGGCCCGAATATTGGCGCTCCCGCTACGGCATCGCCACTCGGCCGAGCGACCGGCTCCATTGATCACGGCAGGCAGCGGCCTAGGCTTGGGCGGTCCCAAAGATGGCCGTCCGACGCCCACTTTGAGACCTTCGGCTAATCCTCGGGAAGCCACCGCCCGAATAACTTGTTGGAAGGAACCGGGGGGCTCGTCGGAGCGTCCGGAAGGTGTGATCGACCGAGGGGGAAGGCGGGCAATGCGAGTTAGGTCGTACCCCCTGGGTATAATCGGGCCCGGAGGCGCTCGGGGCGCGAGAAGCGCCGCCAGCGCCTTTTTGGCCTCGAGGGTAGGACGTGGTCCGGTGATCCTCGAGGCAGCCAGCGCGAACAGCAGGGCCGAGCGGTCGGCCCGGAGGGTACGAGATGTTTGAGCGGTTCACCGACCGCGCGCGACGCGTCGTGGTCCTCGCCCAGGAAGAGGCGAGGATGCTCAACCACAATTACATCGGGACCGAGCACATCCTGCTCGGCTTGATCCACGAGGGCGAGGGCGTGGCCGCCAAAGCCCTGGAGTCGCTGGGAATCTCGCTGGAGGCGGTTCGGTCCCAGGTCGAGGAGATCATCGGCCAGGGTCAGGCGGCCCCCACCGGCCACATCCCCTTCACCCCGAGGGCGAAGAAGGTCCTTGAGCTCTCGCTGCGCGAAGCGCTCCAGCTCGGGCACAACTACATCGGGACCGAGCACATCCTGCTCGGGCTGATCCGCGAGGGCGAGGGAGTAGCCGCCCAAGTCCTCCAGAAGCTGGGCGCCGATCTGAACCGTGTCCGCCAGCAGGTCATCCAGCTCCTCCAGGGCTACGCCGGGAAGGGCGAGGGCCAGCCCGGGGAGCAAGCTCCGCAGGGGTCGATGGTGCTGGACCAGTTCGGTCGGAACCTCACCCAGCTCGCCCGGGACTCCAAGCTCGATCCCGTGATCGGCCGGGAGAAGGAGATCGAGCGGGTCATGCAAGTCTTGTCCCGCCGGACCAAGAACAACCCTGTCCTCATCGGTGAGCCCGGCGTGGGCAAGACCGCCATCGTCGAGGGGCTCGCCACCAAGATCGTCAAGGGCGACGTGCCGGAAACCCTCAAGGGCAAGCAGATCTACACGCTGGACCTGGGTGCCCTGGTCGCGGGTTCGCGGTACCGCGGTGACTTCGAGGAGCGCCTGAAGAAAGTCCTGAAGGAGATCAAGACCCGCGGCGACATCGTCCTGTTCATCGACGAGCTGCACACGCTGGTCGGGGCGGGAGCGGCCGAAGGCGCCATCGACGCCGCTTCCATCCTCAAGCCGATGCTGGCTCGGGGCGAGCTCCAGACCATCGGCGCCACGACCCGGGACGAGTACCGCAAGCACCTGGAGAAGGACGCGGCCCTGGAGCGCAGGTTCCAGCCGATCTACGTGGAACAGCCGACGGTCGCCCACACCATCGACATCCTCAAGGGTTTGCGCGATCGCTACGAGGCCCACCACCGCGTGACCTACACGGACGACGCGCTGGTGGCGGCGGCGAACCTCTCCGACCGCTACATCAGCGACCGGTTCCTTCCCGACAAGGCCATCGACCTCATCGACGAGGCCGGCTCGCGGATGCGCATCCGGCGCATGACCGCTCCTCCCTCCGTGCGCGAGATGGACGAGCGCATCGCCGAGGTCAAGCTGAAGAAGGAGTCGGCCATCGACGCCCAGGACTTCGAGCGGGCCGCCCGCCTCCGTGACGACGAACGTCGCCTGATCGACGAGAAGGCGGTCCGGGAACGGGAGTGGAAGGCCGGCGAGATGGATGTCCTCTCCGAGATCGATGAGGAAGAGATCGCCGAGGTCCTGTCGGCCTGGACCGGCATCCCGGTGTTCAAGCTCACCGAGGAGGAGACGGAGAAGCTCCTGCGCATGGAGGACGAGCTGCACAAGCGGCTCATCGACCAGGAGGAGGCCGTGACGGCCGTCTCCAAGTCGATCCGCAGGACGCGGGCCGGCCTGAAGGATCCGAAGCGGCCCAGCGGCTCGTTCATCTTCCTGGGGCCCTCTGGCGTGGGGAAGACCGAGCTGTCCAAGACCCTGGCGGAGTTCCTGTTCGGGGACGAGGACGCCCTGATCCAGCTCGACATGTCGGAGTACATGGAGAAGCACACGGTGTCCCGGCTGATCGGCTCGCCTCCGGGCTACGTGGGCTACGAGGAGGGCGGCCAGCTCACCGAGGCCGTCCGGCGCAAGCCGTTCTCGGTGGTGCTGTTCGACGAGATCGAGAAGGCCCACCCCGACGTGTTCAACACGCTGCTCCAGATCCTGGAGGACGGCCACCTCACGGACGCCCAGGGCCACACGGTGGACTTCAAGAACACCGTGATCATCATGACGTCGAACCTCGGCACCCGGGACATCCAGAAGGGGCCGGGCATCGGATTCGCCGCGCACCCGGACGAGAAGGTCACGTACGACAAAGCCATCGTCGATCTGATGATGAAGCGAGTTCGGGAGCAGCTGAAGGCCAAGGATGTGGAGATCGAGCTCACCGACGCGGCGAAGACCCTCCTCGCTGAGAAGGGTTACGACCCCGCGCTGGGCGCTCGCCCACTGCGGCGCACGCTCCAGCGCATGGTCGAGGATCCGCTGTCGGAGAAGCTCCTGTGGAAGGAGTTCAAGGCAGGCGAGACGGTCATCGTCGACGTCCAGGACGGCGACATCACCTTCGAGCACACCCCTGTGTCGCCCGAGACTCCGCCGGTGGAACTGGCCGGCCAGGAGTCATAACCCACACGCGCCCGGGTATATAAGACTTCCCTCGAGAAGGGTGGAGGGTCTCGCTAGCGGTCCCTCCGCCTGACGTCCCGAGAGGGAAGCGGTCTGCCGGGACGCTGGCAGGCCGTCAAGGGCAAGAGTTGCCCAGTGATCCTTCGGGATCGCTGGGCCTCTTGCGCTTTAGAGGGACGTCCTCCGAGTCAGATGGGTGACGATGAGCACCGCCACCTGACGCGAACGCCGACTCTTGAAGGAAGGGAAGAATCGCGCCCGTCAGCGCCCACAGGATCGCCGCGGTGAAGAAGATCGCGGCAGCTACCGGAATCGACTGCCGATAACGACGGCGCAACCGCTCCTGTCTGAGCCTCCGAGTGCGTTCCTCCTCCCGGTCGAGCTCCTCGTCGATTCGGCGAGCCTCCCCCTTCGTGACGTCGCCTTCCTCGAATGGCACCTGGTGAACCCCTTTCCCGGGCCGCAGTCGCAGTATGACCGGCGGATCCAGCGGTTTCGACCACCGCGGCCGCAAACATCCAGGTCAGGACGTGTCAGACCCCCCCGCTAGAGTGCCCCGGTGGGCAAGGTGAAGCGGCTGTTCGTGTGCGCGAATTGCGAGCGACCTTCCGCGCAATGGTCCGGTCGGTGCTCGGCCTGCGGGAGCTGGGGCACGGTGAGCGAGCACCCGGCGGGATCGTCTGGCGCGCGGCACGGCGGGACGCTCCCAGCCGTCCTGACCCTTGCCCCCGATCCGGAGGAACACCGCGTCTCCACCTCCTTCGCCGGGGTCGACCGTGTGCTCGGCGGAGGCTTGGTGCCGGCGTCGGTGATCCTCTTGGCAGGGGCGCCTGGCATCGGCAAGTCGACCCTTCTCCTCCAGCTGGCGTCGCGCTTGACCGGGGCCGGGCACCCCTGCCTCCTCGCCTCAGGGGAAGAGGCGCGGGGACAGGTCGCAGCCCGAGCCAGGCGGCTCGGGCTGGAGGGAGGCGCGCTGGGCTACGTGGCGGGGCGAGACCTGGGAGCCGTCTTGGCGGCGGCCTCGAGCGAACGGCCCCGTGTGCTGATCGTCGACTCCATCCAAACCCTCCGAGACCCCGGGACGGACGCGCTCCCCGGCGGCGTGGCGCAGGTTCGGACCTGCACCGACGCCCTGATCTCCCTGGCCAAAGAGGAAGAGATCACCGTTCTCTTGGTCGGGCACGTCACGAAGGGAGGAGACCTGGCCGGACCGCGCACCCTCGAGCACGCCGTCGACTCGGTGCTGACCTTCGAAGGCGACGCTCGGTCCGGCCTTCGCATCCTTACGGGCGGCAAGAACCGGTACGGCCCCGAAGGGGAGGTGGCCTGGTTCGAGATGACCGCGCTGGGTCTCGTAGAGACAGAGGCCGGACCGACGCTCACCGGCGGGCGTGAATCGGGATGTGCCACGGGGATCGTCCTGGCCGGCCGGAGGGCCTTCGTAGCAGAGGTTCAGGCGCTGGTGGTCCCCTCGGAGGGTCCGCCGCGCCGCCAGGTGTCGGGACTGGACCCCCGACGGTTCCACATCGTGGCCGCGGTGACCGACCGAGCGCTCGGACTTCGATCCTCCCGTTCCGAGCTGTTCGGTGCATCCGCTGGAGGCCTCCGCCTGGAGGATCCGGGGGTGGACCTGGCCATCGCCGCTGCCCTGGCCTCAGCCAGCGAGGGCCGGGCTCCCCCGCCCGGGAGGGCCTTCGTCGGCGAGGTCTCGCTCACCGGCACCCTCCGGCCGGTTCCAGGGATGGAGGCGCGACTCTCGGCCGCCTCCGCGGCCGGGCTGGACGAGGTGGTGGTGGCCAGGGGAAGTTCGGGGAGGCCGGCCGATCGAGCTCGATCGCGAGTCATCGAGGTCCCCCATCTTCGCGATGCCTTGTCATGGGCTATGGACAAATGAAGGTCCCGAAAAGTCCAGCTGGAGACGGAAAAGGGTCGCTGACCAGCACTTTTGAGTTGCAGGGAAGCCCCCCCGCATGCTAACCTCTCTATCTCGAGGGTCAGCCGCTCGCGCACACGAGGGAGTGCTGTGTTCACCAAGGGAGACAAGGTCGTCTATCCCCATCATGGTGCCGCAGTCATCGAGGACCTTGTGGAGCGCGAGGTGTTCGGGGAGCGGAGGACCTATTTCAAGCTCCGCCTCGCCCACGGCGACCTCACGCTCATGGTCCCGATCGACAACACGCAGGAGGTCGGGCTTCGGGAAGTCATCTCCAGGCGAGAGGTCAAGCGGGTCTTCGACGTCCTCCGCGAGGAGGAGGCCAGGATGCCCACCAACTGGAGCCGGCGGTACAAGACGAACCTGGCCAAGCTCAGCTCCGGTGACGTCTACCAGGTGGCCGAGGTAGTCCGAAACCTCTCTTCTCGCGAGAAGGAAAAGGGCCTATCCGCCGGAGAGAAGCACATGCTTGCCAAGGCCCGCCAGATCCTGGTTTCCGAGCTGACCTTCGCCTTCGATTCCACCGAGGAAAAGGCCGAGGCCATGCTGGACCGGGTCCTGGAAGAGGCGTATCAGGCCCAGGCCTAGCCCGGGACCGACCCAGTCGACCCACCCGGTCGCTCCGCTTCAAGGCAATCATCCGGTCGTCCGAAAAAGGTCTTGGAGGCTTGCGACGCGGATGCAGCGCGTCCGAACGTCGGACCGCGCCCTTCCAGCGGGCGCGTCGCGGTGACAGATGAAGCAGGCGAGAGCGCGCCGGCGGGCGGGGAGGCGGGCCCGCCAGCCCGAGCCGAAGCCCGAGCCGAAGGAGGAGAGCCGGCCCACCCTGAGGCTGGCCATCGAGGGCGAGGTCCCCGAGCGGCCGGTGGTCTTCCACGCGATGGGCAGGGAGCGACGTCCCGGACCCCAGGGCGTGATGGTGGAGATCGTCCGCCTGGTCATCGTGGCCTTGTTCGCCGTAGGCGGCTGGGAGGTGGCTGCCCGCTTGCAGCCCGAGGCCAGCAACGAGTTGCTCATCGGGACGCTGCTCGGCGCCAGCGTGGGTTACGTCCTGGGCGGGGTGTTCGGACGATCCACGGCCAGTGCCGTCTCCGAGCTCGAGCGGGAGCTTCGGCGGGTTCCCGCCGCGGAGATCCTGGCCGGCGGCATCGGCCTCATCCTCGGGCTGGTGCTCGCCACCCTTCTGGCGTTTCCCCTCTATCACCTGCCGAGACGCGCCGCCTATGCCGTGGTGGGGGTGGTGTACCTGAGCTTCGCCTACCTCGGTTACAAGCTCGGCCGCGCCAAGAGCGACGAGCTGTTCAGTCTGTTCGGGGTGAAGCCACGCGCCGCTGGGACGCTGTCCGGTGAGGTCGTCGTCCTCGACTCGAGCGTGATCCTCGACAGCCGTCTCATCGGCATGGTGCAGCAGGGATTCCTCCGGGGGACCATGCTGATCACCAGGGGAGTCTTGGACGAGCTCCAGACGGTGGCCGACTCGTCGAATGCCGGCCGGCGGGCCCGAGGGCGCAGGGCGCTGGACACCATGATCCTGCTGAAGCGCGATCCTTCGGTGGACCTGCTCCTGATCGAGGAGATGCGGCCGCAGGGCGAACCGGTCGACTCCGAGCTCGTCCGACTGGCCCGAACCCGGGGCGCCACGCTCCTCACCAACGACAGTGGCCTGGCCAAGGTGGCTCTGGCTCTGGACGTCCCCGTCCGCTCGATCCATGCACTGGCCGAGGCCCTCCGCCCGGAGGTGGTGTCGGGCCAACAGGTTCCGGTTCGACTGACCCGGCGGGGCAAGGAGAGCGGCCAAGCCGTTGGGTACCTCGACGACGGCACGATGGTGGTCGTAGAAGAGGCCGACCACCTGCTCGGAGACACGGTGACGGTCACGGTGACCAACGCCCTTCAGACCAGCACGGGACGGCTGATCTTCGCCCGGGTGGCGGGCGACGGCGGCGAGGTCCCGTCCCATCGCGAGGACTGAGCGCCCGTCCGGCCGCAGCCCGGCTCGACCCGATACGCTTCCAGCCGTGGGAGCAACCCTCGCCCTCCTGCTCGCCGCGGGCTCGGGGAACCGCCTGGGCCGCCAAGCCAAGGGTTTCGTCGAGCTTGCCGGGATCCCGCTGTTCCTCCATTCGTACCGGGCCATTGCGGGGTGCCCGCAGATCGACGGCGTCATCGTCCTGGTCCCCGAGGGGTACGCCGACTCGGCGATGCAATGGGCGGAGTCGGTCGACCCCGGGGGCCGTCTCGAGGTTCGAATCGGAGGCGAGACGCGAGTTGAGTCCGTTCGACGTGGGCTGGAAGCGCTCACGGATGATGCGGACACCGTGCTCTGCCACGACGCCGCTCGTCCGTTCGCGTCTGCTGATCTATTCGGTCGCGTCCTGGCGGGACTCGCCGGCTTCGATGGCGTCGTGCCGGTGGTGCCGAGCCCGGACACGGTGAAACGCGTGCGAGGGGGTCGGGTGATAGAAACCGTTCCTCGGGAAGAGCTGGGACTCGTCCAGACGCCACAGGCGTTCGGGGCCGAGGCTCTGGTCGAGGCCCATCGCCGCGCGCGCCGCGCCGGGATGGACGCCACCGACGACGCCATGCTGCTCGAGGCGGCCGGATACCGCGTGGCGGCCGTGGACGGCGACCCCGCGAACTTCAAGGTCACCACCCAAGAGGATCTGCGTCGGGCCGAGCTCCTTCTGGTCGACCTCCAGAACACGCCGGTCACACCGGAGCGGACCCGGTGACCGACGTGCGGATCGGGCTGGGAGTGGACGTTCATCCTCGGGAGGTCGGCCGGCCCCTCTACCTCGGCGGGGTGCGGTTCGAAGGAGAGGCCGGACTCGCCGGGCACTCGGATGGAGACGTCCTCTGCCATGCCGTGGCGGACGCGTTGCTCGGTGCGGCCGGGCTGGGGGATCTCGGAGAGCACTTTCCGGAGGCCGATCCCACCTACGCGGGGATCGCCGGCCTCGATCTCCTGGCTCGCGTGGTGGCGCTGCTCGCCGAGCGCGGCCTGGTACCGAAAGGATGCGACCTCACCTTGTTGGCCGAGCGGCCGCTCATCGCCGGCCGCCGCGAGGAGATCCGGCGAAATCTGGCTGCCGCGCTGGCCCTCACGCTCGACTACGTATCGGTGAAGGCGACCCGGCCGGAGGGACTCGGCCTGTCCGGGGACGGGGCTGGGTGCATCGCCGTCGCGTCGGTGGCTCCGATCACCGCCCGGTGAGCCCCGCTCGGCGCGCGAGGACCCCGGCCCGTTCTCGATCCGAGGCGTTCGCGGTGGGTGGCCGGCGTCCGGTCATGGAAGCCATCCGCGCGGGCCGAGCCCGGCGCGTGCTGCTGGCTCGAGGCGCGCACCGGACGGAAGGCCTGCGCAGCGTCATGGACGCAGCGGCGGCTGCGGGGCTGCCCGCGGAGCAGGTCGAACGCGACGCCATCGACCGCCTCGGCCTTCGAGATCATCAAGGGGTCGCCGCGCTGGTGGCGGCGCCTCGCGAGATGGACGACCGAGCCCTCGCCGCGCTCTCCTTCGAACCTGATGCACTCGTCGTCGTGCTGGACGGGATCACCGATCCGCAGAACCTGGGAGCCTGCGCTCGATCTGCTGAGGTCGCGGGCGCGTCTCTGCTCGTGGCCCGAAAGCGACGAGCCGCGCCGCTCACCGCGGCGGCCCTTCGCGCCTCGGCCGGCGCCCTCCTCCACCTCCCCGTGGCTCGGGTGACGAATCTGTCGCGCTCGCTCGAACACCTCAGGGACCGCGGGTTCTTCGTGGTCGGGCTGGACCAGAACGCCCCGGCGAACATCCACGACGCGCCTCAGCCCTCTCGGCCGATGGTCATCGTCCTCGGGGCGGAGGACGTCGGTCTGTCCCGCCTGGTTCGAGAGGGATGCGACCTCCTCCTGGCGATCCCGATGGCCGGCCGAACGGGTTCGTTGAACGCGGCCGCAGCCCTCGCCGTCGCGCTGTTCGGGTACGCGCTTCGGCCCGAGCGGTAACGACCGTCGTCGTGCAACCCCACTGGTACGATGGCCTGCGCTGGCGTGGCGCAGTCCGGTAGCGCAAGCGACTTGTAATCGCTAGGTCGTGGGTTCAAATCCCACCGCCAGCTCGGGACTGCCCACTGGAGGGATGAAACGATGGAGGATCAGAGGGTCATCGATCGCATCAACGAACTTGCCCACGAGGAGCATGAGCTCTTCCAGAAGGAGTCCGGTGGGCAGGCGACCGACGCGGACCGGGAGCGGCTGAGCCGTCTGCAGGTCACGCTGGATCAGTGCTGGGATCTTCTCCATCAGCGGCGCGCTCGCCGCGCCGCTGGGATGGATCCGGCGCAGGCACAGGTGCGGGACGAGAAGACCGTCGAAGGCTATGTGGGCTGACGGTCACCGCCCCCGGGGGCGGACGCGCCCGGCGGTCACCGAAATCCCTTCGGCGCGAAGTCGGCGAGCATGTTCCTGTTCGTGGCCGGGGACCAGCCGGCCGTTCGTCGTGACCACCCGCCACCACGGGAGTCCGTCGCTGGTCGCGAGGACCCTGCCCACGGCCCGGGCGGCCCCCGCGTAGCCGGCTTCCTCCGCCACCTCGCCGTAGGTCGCGACGTCGCCGGGTCGAAGCCCCGTCACGACGGCGCGGACCCGCGATTGGAAATCGTTCATGGTCCCCGCTGGTCCATGCTAGCCCGTCACCCTGCGCGGAGGCCTTCCCATTGGCCGAAATACCGAGCCCGGTATCGAATTCGGACTAACCCGGTGCCCCCGGGCTTTCCTCCTTCTGGGGAATACAGACATCCCGCCATTTTGCCGAACCCTCCTCTGTGGGGCAGGACAAGGGTGCACGTTCTGCTATTGCCGTCCAGCACGGCGTCAATCAGGCCAGCAAGATCGCATGCCGATGGTGTGGCCTGTTCTCGAGCCCTGGACCGGCTTGTGACCTTTGCGGCTCGCCTCTAGAGGAACACTCAGCGGCCGACCTCCCACAGCTGAGCTACGGCCCCCCCGGCGGCGAACGCTCCAGCCGCCCGGCTGCCTCGGTGGTCCAAACCACACATCGAGAGCCGAGGGCCGATCCGACGGACCCCGTCGCAGGTCCAGCCGCCAGCGTCGCCCCACCTCAGGCCGTGCAGGCGCCTCCCCCCCAGCCACCTGTCGTCCCACCTCCTGCTCCTCGACGGGCTCGCCCCGCACCGCCCGAGCCTCCGCCTTCCCCTGTCCGGTCCGAGCCGGCGAGGGCCCCGATTCCTGAGCCACCGCGGGTCGCCCCACCGGCCCCGGTCACTCCGCCGGTCGTTGCCGCGCCACCAGCCGCCTCATTGCCAGCAGCTGCACCGCCGACAGTCGCACCGCCACAACTGGCGGAGCCGCCGCCCCCACCCGCGGCGCCGCCTGTAGCGCCGCCGGTTGCGGCGCCTGTAGCGCTGCCGGTTGCGGCGCCTGTAGCGTCGCCGGTTGCACCCCCGGTGGCACCCCCCGTGGAGACTGCTCCGGTCCTGCAAGCGCCGCCCCCGCCCGCCGCCCGGGCCCCGACCCCCACAGTCACACCGGCACCGGCCCCGCAGGCCGAAGAAGCCGCACCGCCCATCCTCGCTCGCCAGTGGTGGCCAAGCCATCGGAAAGTGCCGGACAAGGTCGAGGATGCGAGGATCGCCGACCCACGCCCATTGCCGGTCGAGGAGCCAAAGCCCAGTTCCCAGCCCCCGCCGCACGTCGAGAGCCGCGCCGCCATGTCCCAGGAGGCACCTTCGGCGCCCGAGGCCGCACCCATCGGCGGCTCGGCCGAAGAGGGGCAGTCGAGGGCGCTCCTCGGCAAGTTGTGGTCTCGGAAACGGCCTCACGAGCCTGCCCCGGTCGCCGAAGCCCCCGCCACAGAAGAGGCCGCTCCGGCCCGAGCAGCCCAGCCGCCGGCCCAACCGGCGTCCGCTCCAAGGCCCGAGGTGGCTGCCCCCGTGGCCGTCGCCCCCCTCGCAGAAGTGACGGTTGAGGAGGCCGATCAACCGAGGGAAGCCAAGCACCGGTGGCGGTGGCCTCGCCGCGCGCCATTGAAGGAGCAGGAGGGGGCGCCTGGCGAGCAGATCGACGCGAGCGCCCCAGCGCCGGCGGAGGCGCCGGTTCCAGAGGAGCCTTCGCGCGTCGCGGTGCCGGTCGTTCCGGAGGAGCTCCCGCAGGTTGCCGGGCCGGTCGGCGAGGAGACCTCAGTCGAACCGCCGAAGCTTCGGGTTCGGAAGCGACCGAAGTCGGTCCCGCTGCAGAGGGAGCCCGAGGAAAGGCGCACTGCGAGCCTGCGCAAGGCATCAGATCGGGCGGCCACACCGCCGACAGCTCCGATCGACCTCGCTCCTCCCAAGACCTACCTGCCGCCCCCTCCTCCGCCCCCGGAGATCCCGGCGGCCCCTGCCGCGAGCGTCTCGCCAGTCACGGTCGAACCCGTAGCACCCGGATCCGCTGCGGTCGGGAGGGTGGCCGCATCTCCCGAGGGCCGCGCCCTGGAATCGCCAGCGGAAAGCCCATCGCCGCCAGATGGTTGGGACCGAGGAGAGAGTCCCGAAGAGTTCCTGTCTCGGCATGCCGCGCAGTGGACCTCACCTCCATCCGCGCCCCAGGCTGCGCCCCCCGTGGTGGAGCCGGAGGAGAAGAAGCCCGGGATCTTCAAACGCACCAAGAAGCCGAAGGTGAAGGTGTCCAACGGCTTCGAGTACACGGTGCCGCCGCGCGGATCGAAGAAGGATCAGCCACGCACGGTCTCGGTCGGCCCCGCTCCCGAGGCCCGTCGCGAGATCAACTGCCCCCGCTGCGGTCAGCCTTCCCCACGTGGGTTGTGCGAGGCCTGCGAGGACGCCCTGAGCCAGCTTCGCCAGCTCACGGTGGCGTTCCTCGACGAGTAGCCGCTCGCGATCTCCCCGCTCGGTCGACCCCAAACGCCGGTCTGAGCGTTCGGATACCGTGACGCCATGGCGGCCGGGCCCGTACCGAGCATCCCCAGAAGAGAGAGCTGAGGATCAGCGCCCTGGAGATCCCCGCCCGCCGGGCCGCTTGGGAGGCCAGGACCGTGGCGGGGCGGTGGCCGACCCTGTCCCGCCTGCTGGTTCGCCGCAGTGGTGAGCTGGTCACGGGCCAGACCGAGATCTGCATCGAAGGGTTCCCCCGATGCGGCAACACGTTCGCCGTCGTCGCGTTCCAGGCGGCACAGCTCCGCACGATCAGCATCGCTCATCACGTCCACGCCCCGGGTTCGGTCCTCATCGCCGTCAGGATGAAGAAGCCGGCCATCATCCTGATCAGAGAGCCCGAAGAGGCGGTGCTGTCGCTGATGGTTCGGCTTCGGTATTTGTCGGCGGGTCAGGCCCTTCGGAGCTATGTCGGCTTCTACCGGCCGCTCCTCCCGCATCTTCGGCGGTTCGTGGTCGGCCCGTTCGAGGAAGTCGTGAGTGATTTCGGAAGTGTCATCCGGCAGGTCAACCAGAGGTTCGGCACGGACTTCCGAGAGTTTCACCCGACCGAGGAGCATCTCCGCGCCGTGAGAGAAGAGGTGGATCGGTGGGACCAGGGAGCGTTCGGCTCGAGGCAGGGGCTGGAACGTGGTGGGGCCTCCCCGAACGAGCTGCGCGACCGGCTCAAGGAGGAGTTGCGTCCGGTGTATCGTCACCCTCGCCTTGCGGCGCGGCGCGCCCTGGCCGAGCGCGTGTACCACCGGTTCGCCGACGACCCCGCGACTCCTTAGGCTGCGTGGCCGAGAGCCGTCCCTCCGAAGAGCCGGCCGGCGCTTCGGCTCCCCTTGCCTCGAGGCGGCGCTCCAGGGCTTCCACCCGCGCCCGAAGGTCCTTCACCTCACGACCCGGCGTATAGGCCTCGCCATCCGGGAGGTCTCGGGCCAGGACCGCGTTGGCTCCGATGAAGCAGTGCCGCCCGACCTGAATCGGTCCGAGGACGCAAGCGCCCGCCATGATCTCCGTCTCGTCGCCGATCTCCGGGAATCCATCCTGGAACGCGCCGTCGAACCAGCCGCGGGCGGACCCGCCCAGCGTGACCCCGTGGAGCAGCGTGACGTTGGAGCCGATCTTGACACCGCGGCCGACAACCAGCCCGGTGGTGTGAGTGAGACGAAGGCCTCCCCCGATCTCCGCGCCCGGGTGGATATCGGCTCCCGTGATGAAGTAGTTCACGCGCCAGATCACTTCGGCGAGCGTCTCGAACCCCCGCTCCCACAGGGCGTGCGACAGACGGTACAGGACGATGGCGAGGGGTCCGGGGCGGGTCACCACACGCTGGATCGCCCGAGGGACGGTGGGCCTTCCCTCGTGGAGACCGCGGTCCGAGAACAGGCGGGCGATGTCGCCCCGCAATCCTTTCTCGTCGGAACCGGCCATGGCGCTATTCATCTACAACGACGAGGGGTCGATGACAACTTCGTGGGGGATCTCCCCGCGTATTAGGCTGAGGACCCGCATGGAGCGAACCGAACAGCACGTGGCCGAGGGGTCGGCCCTCGAGAGCGCCCTCCGGCAACTGGACGACGCCGCCAGGGTCATGGAGCTGGATCCCGGGGTGCACGAGGTCCTGTCCCACCCTCGGCGAGCGCTGGAAGTCGCCATCCCGGTGAAGATGGACGATGGAACCATCCAAGTCTTCACTGGGTACCGGGTGCATCACAACACCTCGCGGGGCCCGTCCAAAGGCGGCATCCGCTACCACCCCTCCGTGACCCTGGACGAGGTGAAGGCCCTGGCCATGTGGATGACATGGAAGTGCGCGGTGGTCGGCATCCCGTTCGGTGGGGCAAAGGGAGGAGTGATCGTCGAACCCAGGAAGCTCTCCAAAGGGGAACTCCAGCGGATGACCCGTCGCTATGCCTACGAGATCCTGCCCCTGATCGGACCGGAGCGGGACATCCCGGCGCCGGACCTCGGGACCAACGAGCAGATCATGGCGTGGATCATGGACACATACTCCACTCGAGAGGGGTATTCCGTCCCGGGCGTCGTCACCGGCAAGCCGCTGTCGATCGGCGGCTCGGCCGGACGGAGCATGGCGACCGCTCGAGGCGTGATGTACGTGACCCTCGCCACGCTGAAACACCTCGGGATGTCCGTGGAGGAAGCCCGGATCGTGGTGCAGGGGTTCGGGAACGTCGGCGGCGGGACGGTCGAGCTGCTCCACCAGCAGGGGTGCCGCATCGTGGGAGTCTCGGACGTCCAGGGTGGTGTCCACAACCCCGAGGGCCTCAGCCCCCTGGGGCTCCGGGCCCACGAGGAGCAATACGGGACGATCGCGGGATACGAGGGGGGAGAGAAGGTCACCAACGAAGAGCTGTTGGAGCTCCCCTGCGACGTCCTGATCCCGGCGGCCATCGAGGGGCAGCTCACCCGCGCGAACGCCGACCGCATCAGGGCGTCCGTCATCGTGGAGGCGGCCAACGGGCCCACCGTCCCCGAGGCCGACGAGATCTTCGAGGAACGCGGGATCCTGGTCGTCCCGGACATCCTCGCGAACGCCGGTGGCGTGACTGTGTCCTATTTCGAATGGGTCCAGGACATCCAGGCCTACTACTGGTCTGAGGACGAAGTGAACGACCGCCTCCGCCAGATCATGGAGAAGTCGTACGTGGACGTGCTGAACGTGGCAGAGGAGCGGAAGGTGTCCATGCGGACCTCGGCGACGATCCTCGGCGTGGGGCGGGTAGCCGAGGCCCACATCACCCGCGGGCTCTACCCATAGGTTCGCCGGCTCCCACCGCTCCGTCCGTCGCGGTAGTACCCTCGGGCCCGGCCGAGATCACGGGGGGACGGAAATTGGGGGAACCAGCTTCGGACACCGGGAGCTGGCGGGACGTGCTGGACTTCGAACGCACCTGGTGGAAGGGCTCCCCTGGGAAGGAGCTGGCCGTGCGGGCCAGGTTCGGCCTGTCCCCCGCACGGTATTATCAGCTGCTGAACCGGCTCATCGACCGGCCTGAGGCGCTCGAGTACGACCCCATGCTGGTCCAGCGGCTCCGTCGGTTGCGAGAGTCACGCCGCCGCAAGCGGTTCGCCCGACGGCTGGGGCTGGAGGGGTAGGGGGGCGCACGCCGGAGTGGCCGGAACAAACATGGACCGCCCACCAACTGGAGCTTCGATCTAGACGTGGCCACCTCGACACTCCGCGGGCTCATCCTCGTGGCCCTGGTCGTCCTCGGGATCGTCGGCCTGACCAAGCTCTTCCCGACGAACGCCAGCGTCGGCGTGACGCCCGCGGCCTCGAGCGTTGGACCGTCCCCATCGACGCCCAGCTTCTCGCCGACCGTCAGCCAGAGCCCCGCCGGGCGCAAGCCCCGGCCGAAGGGCAAGGTGACCATCCAGGTCCTCAACGGGACCAGCCGAGCGTTCTTCGCCGCCCTGCAGACCGACGTCTTGAAGAAGGATGGCTACAAGACGGCAACTCCCGGCAACTACACTCCGAGGATCGCCACCACGATCATCTATTACCAGCCGAACAGCCTCCCGGAGGCGGAGCGACTGAAGCGGCAGCGGTTCCCCAGCGCCGCGTTGAAGCCGGCGCCGCCTACGTTGGATTCGAACGTCGATCTCCAGGTCATCCTCGGACAGGACGTCGCCGGCGGCTGAACCGAGCGGGCCCGCCACGGTGATCCCGGAACCCTCTCCGCTCCACCGGTTCGCCTCGACTCCCAGCCGCGGCTTCCTCTTCGACTTCGACGGCACCCTGTCCGAGATCGTGGCCCGTCCCGAGATGGCTCGAGCCGCCCCTGGTGCTGCCGGCGCGCTCTCGCGACTGGCGGAAGCGAATCCCCTCGTGGCGGTGGTGTCCGGACGGCCCGCCGCGCAGCTCAGGGAACTCATCGGCGTGCCCGGCGTCACTCTGGTCGGCATGTACGGCCTTGCGGAGTCGGGACCGGAGCGAGTTCAGCTCGACGCTGCGCGCAAGGACATCGCACGGGCGGTGGAGCTGGTGCCGGGAGCCTGGCTGGAGGACAAGGGGCCCTCGCTGGCCGTGCACTACCGCGCGGCCCGGGACCCCGCCGAAGCCCACCGCGCATTGCTCCCCGCCCTTCGGGGCGTCGCAGCCGGCCACGGGCTCTCGTTGCTCCCCGGCAAGATGGTGCTCGAGCTCGCCGCAGGCAAGGTTCCCGGGAAGGGGGCCGTCGTGCGGGAGCTGGTTCTGTCCGCCGCCGTGAGCGGATGCCTCTATGCGGGAGACGACGTCGCCGACCTCGACGCCTTCGGCGCACTCGACGGTCTCGAGCCGGTGGCGTCCGTCAAGGTTGCCGTGCGGTCGGAGGAGACGCCGGAACGACTGATCGCGGCGGCGGACCTGGTCGTGGAGCGTCCATCCGGGTTGGTGAAGCTGTTGTCCGAACTGTGAGAGCGGTCTAACGGCCCATCCTCTCCAGGTCCTCGACCTGGGCCCGCACCCAGACGTCGATGGGGTTGCGGGCCACCGCCGCCCGAAGGCCCCGGGCCCGCCGGCGGCGTTCGACCGGATCCATCTGCACGGCCGTGGCGATGGACCGGGCCGTGGCCTCCACGTCGAAAGGGTTCACGGCGAGCGCATGCCGGCCCAGCTCCGCGCTCGCGCCTGCGTTCTCCGAGAGGATCAGGACTCCATCGCGCTCGTTCAGCGCCGGGCCCTCCTTCGCCACCAGGTTCATCCCGTCGAATACCGGATTGACCAGCAGGACGTCGTAGAGGCGATAGGCCGCGAGTGCGCGAGGGTAGTCGTCCTTCAGGGACAGCCGGATGGGTTCCCAGTCCTCGCGGCCCAGGCGGCCGTTGATCCGACCCGCCAATTCGACCGCCTCCTCCGTGTAAGCCCGGTACTCGGGGAGGTGCTGGCGCGATGGATTGAGCAGGGCGAGAAAACTGATGCGCCTCAACCATTCCTGATTCGTCTCCAGGAACCTCTCGTAGGCTTGGAACCCTCGCAAGATGTTCTTGGAGAGTTCGGCCCGATCGACTCGGACGAGCAACCGACGATCGCCGATCCACGCGAGGATGTCCTGGCCGGCCGCGGCCGCCTCCTCGGCAGCCGCCTCCTCCCGGAGGGCGGCGGGATCGATGGAGATGGGATGGACGCGGACACGGACGTCCCGCCCGTCCCACCGAACGACCCGGCGTCGGAGATCGACCCGAGCGCCCGGAAGCCCCCGGCACCCCAGGAGGAAGTTCTCCGCCCACGCGAGCGCCTGGAAGCCGACCACGTCGGCCCCGAGCATCCCCGCCAGCAGAGCCTCACGGATGGGCTGAGGGAGGATGCGCAGGCCGGTGGGGCCGGCGAAGGGGATGTGCGAGAAGTGGGCGATGGCCGCCCGCGGCATCCGCTCGCGGAGCAGCGCGGGGACGATGGCCAAGTGGTAGTCCTGCACGAGATACACGGGTTCCTCGCGTGGCGGTCTTCCCTCCTCTTCCAGCGCGCGGGCGAATGTGTCGTTCACCGTCCGGTAGCCGTGCCACGCCTCGGCCAGGCCCTCGAAGGTCGGAGCGCGGGGCACGTCCCACAGCGAGTGGTGGAGGAACCACAGGACGCGGTTCGAGATGCCGTCGTAGTAGCCCTCGTAATCGGCGGGATCGAACGGGAGCAGGCGAACCTGGTAGCCTCCCGCCCCGGCGTCGACCTCGATGGTTCTCTGTGCCTGGGACCGATCCTCCTCCGACATGGCGGCCGCGATCCACAGCCCCCCCGTGGCTGCGAGGGCGCCGCCCAGCGCGGTGACGAGTCCGCCTGCGCCTCGAGTGGTCACGACCCGCCCCGACTCGTCCCGCCCGAACGACACCGGTCCCCGGTTCGAGGCCACGACGATCCGCCGTCCCACGGCCTTCATGGGCGCCCGCCCTTGTCCCGGCCTCACAAGGCCGACAACATCCCCACGTGGTCCTCGAGCTCCCGGAGCGTGAGGAACCGTTCGGCGACCCGCTCCCGGCCGGCCCGGCCCATCTTGGAGCTGAGCTCGAGGTCGGCCAGGATCTGGACGACCCGCTCGGCGCCCGCCTCCACCGGCGTGACGAGGAAACCGGTGACGCCGTCGTCGATCTGGAGCCGGATCCCGCCGACGTTCCCGCCGACCACCGGGACCTCCTTCCACATCGCTTCGGAGACCACCAGCCCGAATCCCTCCCGCAGCGACTTCTGCACGACCACCGCGGATGCGCGTTGGAACGCGTTCACCTCGAGGCTGCCGACCTCCTGGAGGTTCGACAGCAGGAAGATGTCCGGATCGCCTTGCCGGTACGCGTCGGTGACCTCGAGGTAGTGCCACCCCTCCGGGTCGTCGTGGGCCATCGAGCCGATCAACAGGAGCTGGAGCCCCGGGCTCTCCTTCCGAGCGAGCCGGTACGCGTCGATGACGCCGAGGGGGTCCTTCCAGGGATCGAACCGTGAAACCTGGGTGAGGATGGGCCTCGATCGGTCCACGCCGTATCGGCTGAGCACCTCGTACACGGTCTCGTGGTCGATGTGCACATTCTTCAACGACAGCGGGTCGATGGACGGAGGGATGATGAACAGCCGCGGTTCCGTGAGGTCCGGTGGCACGAACTCTTCCATGGTGAACACGGCGCCGTCGTAGCCGTCGACTTGGCGCGAGAAGAAGTCCAGCACGGGCGCGTGGGGCGCCGAGAGGTCGATGTGGCAGCGCCAGATCCACTTCCCGGTGCGCCGGCCCTGCTCCTCCAGCGCGCCGAGGATCCCGGCCGGTTGTGGGTCGTGGACGATCACGTAGTCGAAGCCTCCGGCCACGCCCTCGGCGTTCGACCGGCACCGGTCGAGGTAGATCGCTTCCATCTCGGGAGTCCACGGGACCTCCGCCCCCTGGAGGCCGTTGTGCGCGAACTTCGTGACGGTGAAGAAGTCCTCCGCACCCTCGATCACCTGCCAGCCGGTCTCGATGCCGAGGTCGTTCATCAGGGGCACCTGCGCGAAGAGCAGCTCGGCCACGCCTCCACCGAAGGCCGTGGAGTTGATGTGGAGCACCTTCGCGCCCGTAAGTGGAGCGGCTGCCCTGCGCAGGCGGTCGACGGCGTCCGGTCCGGCTGCCTCCCGATAGTCGTCCAAACGCCGTGGAGGCACGGGCACGAAGGGCAACATCGCCTCGAAGTGTACCCAGTGTCCTCTGGCGACAGGTCGAGCAACAACGGTTGGACGGGGGACCGTCCCTATAATGGCGGAGAGCTGGCACCCTCGTGATGAAGGAGCCGTGACCGGCGCTCCATGGACAAGGACCGAGGGCCGTTCTTCTCCAATCCTTTCGTGGCTCGGGCGGCGCGATGGGGCCTGCTCGCGTGGTCGGTGATCGGTATCCTGATCCTGCTCTACGCGGTCTCTCGCTATGTCCTGCGCCCTATCGAGATCATCTTCCCCCCGTTGGTCGTGGCGCTCGTGGTCATCTATCTGCTGAACCCCTTGGTCACGAGACTCCAGCAGCGCGGGGTCCCCAGGGTGTGGGGAACGCTCCTCTGCTACGTCGTGTTCCTGTCCCTCACCGGGCTCGCGCTTGCTTACTTCGTCCCCGTCCTCACGCATCAGGTCAAGGCGTTCGTGAGCGGGATCCCCGCTCTGTTGCAGCGAGCCGAGAGCGGGCTGGTCGACTTCAGTAACCGGCTGGGGGTGCATATCGACCCGAACGCGTTCTTCCGCAGCTTCGAACCCGGACAGGGCGGCTTCAACTTCCTCGGACGCATCACTTCGTTCACGTCGGGCGTCGTCCACGTCGCGCTGGTCGTGGTCCTTGGGCCGCTGCTGGCCTTCTATCTGCTGGTGGACCTGCCGAAGATCCAGAGGGTGTCGACCGCGCTGGTTCCAGCCCCGAGACGGGAAGAGGTTCGAGGGCTGGCAGGTACCCTGGCAGACACCCTCGGCGGATTCTTCCGAGGCCAGCTCCTGGTGGCCCTCCTGGTGGGGGCGTTCTGCGTGGGCGGGTTCTACGCGGTCGGTCTGCCGTACTTCGTCCTGATCGGCGCGCTCACCGCCCTGCTGGCTCTGGTCCCGCTGATCGGGCTGGTGATCGCCGCGGTCCCGGTGCTGTTCGTGGCCCTCACCATGAGCGGCCGAACCGGCGGGCTCCTGCACATCTCGGGCGGGTGGAGGCTCGCTCTGGCCTGTTCGGTGATCCTCCTCGTCGCCCAGCAGGTCGATCTCCGCGTCCTGTCTCCGCGCCTGCTGAGCCGGACCGTCCGGCTGCATCCGGTCACGGTGCTCCTCTCGTTGCTCGTGGGAGGCACGCTCCAGGGTCTGTGGGGGATGCTGCTGGCCGTTCCCGCGGCGGCGGCCCTGAAGGTCCTGCTGCTGCACGTGTGGGATACGAGGGCCCAGTGGCCTCCGCGCCGGGCCCCGGCACCTCCGGCCTCCGTCCCCGCCTCCGCCCCCGAACCGGTTGCGGCTGCGGAGCCCCGGCCGGAGGCCGCCCCGCCAGCCGACGGCCATCGGTCCCCGGGCCGGACGGGCCGGCCTGAACGAGCAGGCGGACGGGACCCGGCCAGGTCGGCCCAGGCCGATTGACGCTGGGTGGGCCCGGGTCTACCTTTTCGATCGAGGCAGGTCGAGCAGATGCTCAAGGTTTCGCAAAAGACCGAATACGCCATGCGGGCCCTGATCGAGCTCGCCTTGCGGCGCCACGCGCACGGCGACGCGCTGGTCCCCGCTCGGGCCTTGGCGGAGTCCCAGCGCATCCCGCTTCGGTTCCTCGAACAGCAGCTGGGGGCCCTGCACAAAGCCGGGTTGGTGGAGAGCTTCCGGGGAGCGGGAGGAGGGTGCCGGCTGGCTCGGGATCCCGCCGGGATCCGGGTGGCGGACATCGTGGACGCCATCGAGGGTCAGACCTACCCGATGCACTGCCTGGACGTGGAGGACCACACGTGCTTCGCTGACTCGCACTGCGGCCTCCAGGAGCTGTGGGGGGACGTGGACCACGCCGTGCGGCGGGTCCTCGAGACGACCACGCTGGGAGACCTCGCCGAGCGCCACCGCCGGCGCATCGAACCGCCCGTGTGGACCCCGAGCGAGCTGCTGCGCCCGCGTCCCTAGACCCGGCTGGTCCGCCGCGAGGGGTCGCGGCGGACACCCCCCAACCGATTCGCTAGGAAGCCTTACCGAGGATGCGCATGACGGTCGTGCCGCACACTGGACACTTGCCCTTGGCGGCCTTCCGGCCGTTCTTCAGGGTCGTCTCTTCGCCCTCGAACTCTCGCTTGGCCTTGCACTTCACGCAATAGGCCTCGTACGTCGCCAATCCGTTCACCTCCTCCGAGTCCTCGGGGGCCCGCCGCTGCGCGCGCCCTCAGACAGTCTTCGAGGCCGCTCGATCGGGCGGCCTCGCCAGGGATTCTCCGGGCAGGATGCACACCCAGGCTCTGGCTCCCCCCTGACGACTTGTCTACCAGGTAGTTTCCCAGGAAAAGAGCGTCCATCCCGGTGTGTGAGAAGTCGGCGATGGCCTCCTCCGGGCGGTGCACGATGGGTTCGCCGCGAAGGTTGAAGGACGTGTTGAGGACCACGGCCACGCCCGTCCGGCGCTCGAACTCCTCGATCAGCTGGTGGAACAGGGGGTTCTCCGGCCCCACCGACTGGAGCCGCCCGGTCCCGTCGACGTGGCTGACGGCGGGGATGACCGGCTGCTTGTCTGCCCTGATCGGCAGCACCAAAAGCATGAATGGGTTCGATGCGTAGTCGGTGAAGTACTCGGCGCCCCTCTCGTCCAGGACGCTCGGCGCAAAGGGACGGAAGCCTTCCCGGTGCTTCACTCGCTCGTTGAGGATGTCCTTCATCTCCGCCTTCCGAGGGTCGGCGAGGATCGACCGAGCCCCAAGCGCCCGAGGGCCCACTTCTGCCCGGCCCTGGAACCACCCAACGATCTTCGAATCGGCCAGCAGGTCGGCGGCCTCGGCGGCGGGGTCGGTCACTTCCCGGAACGCAACCCCGGCCGCTTGGAGGGCCTCCTTGTAGTCGCCATCCGAGTACGACGGGCCGAGGAACGCATGTTCCATCCTCCATGCCCTCGGATTGCCGAGCTCGTGATGCCACACATACAGGGCGGCGCCGAGGGCGTTCCCCGCGTCCCCTGCCGCGGGCTGGATGAAGATCCGCTCGAAGTCGGTCTCCCGCAGCAGCCGGCCGTTCATCACCGAGTTCAGGGCTACACCCCCGGCCAGCACGAGGTTGCTCGAGGCGGTCTCCTGGTGCAGAGCCCTGGCCATGTGCAGGCCGGTCTCCTCGGCAAGGAGCTGCACTCCGAAGGCCACATCCTTGTGGTGAGGAAGAATCTCCGACTCCGGAACCCGCGGCCGCCCGTAGCGCTTCAGGAAGCGAGCGGACAGCGGGCCAGCTTCGACCTGATAGCGGAACCAACCGAGGTCGACCTGGAACAACCCATCGGGTCGGAGCCTCACCATGCTCCGGAAGTCGGGAGCGTACGGGGAGGAGCCGTAGGGGGCCAGTCCCATGACCTTGCCCTCGTCGGCGTTGGGATGGAACCCCAGCCATCCCGTGATCGCGGTGTAGATCTCCCCGAGGGAGTGAGGGTTGCGAAGCTCCCTGATCGTCTCCAGCCGGTTTCCTCTGCCGCGACCGAGGGTGGTGGAGATGAAATCGCCGCCCCGGTCCACGGTGAGCACTGCCGCTTCGTCGAACCCGCTGGCGAAGAAGCCGCTGGCCGCGTGGGCCTGGTGGTGCCCCACGTTCGCCACGTTCCCCCTGAACCCGTATCGGCGGATGAACCGGGCCTGCTTCCGCCACAAGCTCCAGTCGATGTAGGCCTGGGCGGCCAGACGCTTGGTCGAGCGGGGCATCCGCTTGAGCGCATCGGCCGCGCCGCGACGGAAGTCTGTGCCAGCCCGGTGGGCGAAGGCCACCACGTCCACCTCGTCGATCGTGATCCCTCCCGTTCGCAGGCAGAACTCGATGGCCTGGTCGGGGAAGGCTCTGGTGTGTTTCTCGCGGTTGAAGCGCTCCTCCTCCACGAACGCCACGGGCACGCCGTCCATCAGAAGCGCGGCCGCCGTGTCGTGGGCGAAGCAATTGATCCCCAGGATGTTCACGACCGCCTATGTTCCTTGCCCGGCGGCGATTCAACAACCCTGGCCGGGCCGCCTGGCCTGCGGCTACGAGCGGCTGCGCATCGAGGTGGCGATCGCGCCGGCGGCCGGTGCCACGACGAGCCACAGCCCGATGGTGGCGACCAGCGAGGTTCCATACCCGAACGGATTGACGCCGATCTCCTCGTGGACGATCCCCGCGAAGATCATGAGCAGCCAGGCGGAGAAGAAGAAGAATCCGCCGGCCCCGCTCAGGGCGAAGAAGGAGCGCATACCGACCCCCTTGGTCAGACGAACTCCAGGATAGGACGAACCAAGCACGCCCGAGCTTCCCCGGCATACCATGGTTCGGCTTCCCGGCAGCTCTCGGCTCGTGGAGGACGCCTCATGGCGAACGAAGAAGCGGCGATCGACGCCCTCCTCTCGGAGAACCGCGTCTTCGAGCCTTCACCCGACTTCAGGTCACGGGCACTCTGGAACGACCCGTCGATCTACGAGCGAGCGGCCAAGGATCCTGAGTCGTTCTGGGGCGAGCAGGCGGCGTCGCTGTCGTGGCTGCGGAGATGGGACCGGGTCATGGAGTGGAACCCGCCGTGGGTCAAGTGGTTCCCCGGAGGGAAGCTGAACGCCGCCTACAACTGTCTGGACCGCCACGTCGAAGGCGGCGGCGGCGACAAGGTGGCCTATTACTGGGAGGGCGAGCCGGGAGAGGAACGGGTCCTCACGTACCGCGAGGTGCACGAGGAAGTGTGCAGGCTCGCGAACGGGCTCAAGTCGCTCGGGGTGAAGAAAGGGGACCGGGTCGCCATCTACCTCGGCATGGTCCCCGAGCTCCCCATCGCCATGCTGGCCTGCGCGCGACTGGGCGCTCCGCACTCCGTCGTATTCGGCGGCTTCGCCGCTTCCGCCCTTCGCGACCGCATCAACGACGCCGAGGCGAAGCTCCTGATCACCGCCGACGGCGGGTACCGCCGGGGCCAGATCGTCCCCCTCAAGCAGAACGCCGAAGAGGCCATCCGCGAGTGCCCCTCGATCGAGCATGTGGTGACGGTGCGGCGGACCGGGGGAGACCACCCGTTCACCGCCGGGCGCGACCTCTGGTACCACGACCTGATCGCCGGCCAAGCGACGGAGTGCCCGCCCGAGCCGATGGACGCCGAGGACCTGCTCTACATCCTGTACACGAGCGGGACGACCGGGCAACCGAAGGGGATCGTCCACACCACCGGCGGCTACATGGTGGGCGTGGCCGCCACCCACCGCTTCATCTTCGACATCCACGACGACGACGTGTACTGGTGCGCCGCCGACATCGGGTGGGTGACCGGACACAGCTACATCGTGTACGGGCCGCTCGCCAACCACACCACCGGGATCATCTACGAGGGGGCGCCGGACTGGCCGGACAAGGACCGGCTGTGGTCGATCGTGGAGAAGCGCAAGGCCACCATCCTGTACACGGCTCCCACCGCCATCCGCGCCTTCACGCGGTGGGGACCGGAGTACCCCGAGAAGCACGACCTCTCGTCGCTCCGGCTCCTGGGGACGGTGGGAGAGCCCATCAACCCGGAAGCCTGGGTGTGGTACTGGAAGCACATCGGGACCGAGCGGTGTCCGATCGTGGACACGTGGTGGCAGACCGAGACGGGGATGATCCTGATCACCCCCCTCCCTGGGATGACCGCCCTGAAACCGGGATCGGCGACCCGGCCGTTCCCGGGGATCGAAGCCGACATCTACGACGAGCACGGGCAACCGGTCGGTCCCGGGAGCGGCGGCTACCTCGTCTTGAAGCGGCCGTGGCCCGCCATGTTCAGGACGATCTACAAAGACCCCGACCGGTACGTGCAGACCTACTTCTCCAAGTATTCGCCCGACGTGTACTTGACGGGCGACGGGGCCAAGCGCGACGACGACGGCTATTTCTGGCTGCTGGGACGGATCGACGACGTCATGAACGTGGCCGGGCACCGGATCTCCACGTACGAGGTCGAGTCGGCCCTGGTGGATAACTCCAGGGTGGCCGAGGCTGCGGTGGTGGCCAAGTCCGACCCCGACGTGGGCCAGGCCATCGTGGCCTTCGTGACCCTCAAGGGTGGCCAGGTCGGGGACCTGACCGTGGCGGCGGATCTTCGCGAGCATGTGGCCAAGGTGATCGGCAAGATCGCCCGCCCCCACGCGATCATCTTCACCGAGGACCTCCCCAAGACCCGGTCCGGCAAGATCATGCGTCGGCTCCTCCGAGACGTTGCCGAAGGCAGGCAGCTCGGAGACGTGACCACCCTGGCCAACGCCGAGATCGTCGAGCAGATCCGGGACATGGCCTCCCTGCGGACGGGAGAGGAGTAGCCCGATCGAAAAGGGGGAATCCTCGCAACCGTTTGACCCGTAAGGCTCTCATGGAGTACAAACCCGTGCTCTTTGCACCCATCCAGAGAGGGGGATCTATGGCAAGCACGACTCGATATCCCATCAAGTACCGCTTCTGGCGCCGTTCGGGCGCGGCAGCAGTCCCGCTGGCGCTGGCGGCGTCTTTCGCCCTGACGGCCGCTGCGCCGGCTACCGCGGCCGGCAGCCGGCCCGCCCTGGCCGCGGTTTCCGGAGGCGTCCTGAACGCCCAGGCCGTGCACCAGGGTCGACTCACTCCACGCGGGGCCACCGCTCCCGACGTGACCGTCCTGCCCAACGTCAAGATCTCCAACAACGGCAACCAGCCGGTCAACGAGGTCCCGATCACGGCCAACCCCAACAACGCCCTGCAACTGGAGTCGGGCGGCAACGACTACAACTGCAACAGCGTCCAGGGCTTCTACAACAGCGATGACGGGGGCGCCACGTGGCCGCACCAGCACTGCATGCCGGTTCTCGCCGGCAAGGAGGGCTTTGGCGACCCCAACGTGGCCTACGGCCTGGACGGCACAGCGTACATCCTGGGGATCCAGGCGAGGGGCGACTTCTCGCAGTCGGTGATCGCCTTCCAGAAGTCCACGAACAACGGTGTCAGCTGGAGCCCGGTGGCGGCCGGCCCGGTGTCCTTCTACACCAACGGCCTCACCGACAAGAACTGGACCGAGGTCGATCAGTCGGCCACCAGCCCGTTCGCCGGGTGCCTGTACACGTCCATCACGCAGTTCGACCAGACCTTCAACAAGGAGACGATCACGGTCGACCACTCCTGTAACGGCGGGGCGACGTGGTCTGGCCCCAAGGCCGTCTCCGCGGAGGCGAACTTCCCGGTCGTTCGCCAGTTCAGCGACCTGGCCGTCGGCGACGATGGAACCGTCTATGCCAGCTGGATCAAGTGCACGGCGAACGGACCGGCTGGCGACTGCGGCGGCACAATAGCGACGATCGAGTTCTCCAAGTCGACCAACGGGGGCAACACCTGGAGCATGCCGTCGAGCGTCGCGACGGGCAAGATGGCCCCGGACTCGTGCTTCTGCGCGTTCTACGGGAACGTCCCGACGACCAGCGAGCGGGTTAGCATGCTCCCGGTTCTCGACGTCGACGCCTCGGACAACCTGAACCTCGTGTACTACAACTACACGACGTTCATGCAGACGAAGGCCGTCGCCTCCACGAATGGGGGAACGACCTGGGGCGCACCGGTCATCGTGAGCGCCGCGTCGACCAGGGATCAGTTCTTCGCCTGGCTCTCCACGGACGACGCCACCGGGAAGATCGGGGTCACCTACCTCCAGCGAACCGGGGGCAACTACAAGACGTTCGCTGCCGTGTCCACGAACGGCGGTGCCACGTGGAAGGGCAACAAGTCGATCGCCTCGGCCACCTCGCAGTTCAGCAACGACGGCTTCTTCGGCAATTTCATGGGCGACTACATCGGCAATATCTGGGCCGGGAACACGCTCCACGCATCGTGGATCGATACCCGGACCGGAACCGGCCAGGACGAGTGGGGCGGGGTGGCGTTCTAGCGCCCGGCCGGTAACGCTCGTCGCATGACCGAGGGGGGCCGTCGCAAGGCGGCCCCCCTCCTTTGGTTCCGTCCCGGACCCCCCGGGGGTTCCCCGCCAACCCGGTTAGCACTCCTGGCCCCCGAGTGCTAGCATTCTGAGCCGAGCAGCGCAAGACATTCGGATCAGGGAGGATGCAGATGACGGCAAAGATCATCACCTTCAAGGAGGACGCGCGGCGGGCCCTGGAGCGGGGCATGGACAAGCTGGCCAACGCGGTGAAGATCACCCTGGGCCCCAAGGGCCGCAACGTGGTCCTCGAGAAGAAGTGGGGCGCCCCCACCATCACCAACGACGGGGTGTCCATCGCCAAGGAGATCGAGCTGGAAGACCCCGAGGAGAAGATCGGGGCCGAGCTGGTCAAGGAAGTCGCCAAGAAGACGGACGACGTGGCCGGTGACGGGACCACCACCGCCACCGTCCTGGCCCAGGCCATGGTGAAGGAAGGCCTGCGCAATGTCGCCGCGGGGGCCAACCCGATGTCCCTGAAGCGCGGCATCGAGCTCGGGGTGGACGCGGCGGTCGAGGCCATCAAGAACCAGGCCAAGGAAGTGGACAACAAGGACGACATCGCCCACGTCGCCGCCATCTCGGCCGCCGACCCGGAGATCGGCGAGCAGATCGCCGAGGCCATGGACAAGGTGGGCAAGGACGGCGTCATCACTGTCGAGGAATCCCAGACCTTCGGCATGGAGCTCGAGCTGGTGGAGGGGATGCGGTTCGACAAGGGCTACATCTCCCCGTACTTCATCACCGACCCCGAGCGGATGGAGGCGGTGCTGGAAGAGCCCTACATCCTCCAAGCCAACCAGAAGATCAGCGCGGTGAAGGACCTCCTCCCGATCCTGGAGAAGGTCATGCAGACCGGAAAGCCGCTGGTGGTCGTGGCCGAGGACGTCGAGGGCGAGGCCCTGGCCACCCTGGTGGTGAACAAGATCCGGGGGACGTTCAAGTCCGTCGCGGTCAAGGCCCCGGGGTTCGGCGACCGGCGCAAGGCCATGCTGCAGGACATCGCGACGCTCGTCGGCGGCCAGGTCATCTCCGAGGAGGTCGGCCTGAAGCTCGAGAACGTGAAGCTGGACCTGCTCGGCACCGCCCGCAAGATCGTGGTGACCAAGGACGACACCACGATCGTGGAGGGCGGCGGTTCGCCGGAGGAGATCAAGGGCCGGATCAACCAAATCAAGTCCGAGATCGAGAAGACGGACTCCGACTACGACCGGGAGAAGCTGCAGGAGCGCCTGGCCAAGCTGTCGGGCGGCGTCGCGGTCATCCGCGTGGGCGCGGCCACCGAGGTCGAGCTCAAGGAGAAGAAGCACCGCATCGAGGACGCCGTGCAGACCACCAAGGCCGCCGTGGAGGAGGGCATCGTCCCCGGCGGCGGGGTGGCGCTGCTGACGGCCCAGGCATCCCTGGAGAAGCTCGACCTGCAGGGCGACGAGGCCACCGGGGCAAGGATCGTGTACAAGGCCCTGGAGGAGCCCCTGAAGCAGATCGCGCACAACGCCGGCCTGGAGGGCGGAGTCGTGGTCGAGAAGGTCCGCACCCTCGGACCAGGCTGGGGTCTGGACGCGGCCAAGGGCGACTACGGCGACATGTTCAAGACGGGCATCGTGGACGCCGCGAAGGTGACGCGGTCGGCGCTCCAGAACGCCGCTTCCATCGCCGGCCTGTTCCTGACCACCGAGGCGCTGGTGGCCGAGAAGCCGGAGAAGGCCGCTCCCGCCATGCCCGGAGGCATGGGCGGCGGCGGGGACATGGACTTCTAGTCCACGAGCCATCGCTGCATGCGAAAGGGAGCCCTCCCGCTGGGAGGGCTCCCTTCTTGTCTGAGGCGGCGCGCCGCGTCGGCGCGGTAACGTTCGGCGGATGAAGTGGGCGGAGTTCGCAGAGGCCGCGCCGGAGCTGGCGGCTCTGGGAGAGCGGCGGTTCGCTGAGAACCGTCTCGGGCTGATCGGGACGCTGCGCAAGGACGGGTCGCCGCGGATCAGCCCTGTCGAGGTCTTCTTCGTGGACGGCGAGCCGCTCCTGGGGATGATGTGGCGGTCGAAGAAGGCGCTCGATCTCCTGCGGGATCCTCGCGTCGTCGTGCACAGCGCCACGTCCGATCCCGACGGGAGCGAGGGCGACGTGAAGCTGTACGGCCGGGCGGTCGATGTGCGCGACCCGCGGGTTCGGCAGCGGTACGCCGACGTGCTGGAGGAGAAGATCAGCTGGCGCCCCCCGAACCCTTCCATCTCTTCTCGTTGGACATCGAGAGCGCCGGCTACGTCGCCTTCGGGAAGGAGCCGGTGGCGATGCGGTGGAGGCAGGCCGAAGGCTTCGCCCGACTCCGCCACCCGAACGACTGAGGGTGCGGGCGGACGTGGATCTCGCCTCGCTTCAGCGCGTCGCTGACGCGACAGCCGCAGAGGGTGCGGCCATCGTGTCCCCGACGGTTCGGGCGCATCGATTCGCCGCCGACGCACAAGGGACGCGCCGGCGATTGGGTGACCTCGGCGGATTGGGAGACCGAGGCGGCCATCCGGGCCAGCCTGGAACGGGACACCCCGGACATCCCGCTGATTGGCGAGGAGGGCGGGGGCGATCGCGGGCCCAGATACTGGACGGTGGACCCGATCGACGGCACCACCAACTTCTTGCTGGGCTTCCCCGTCGTGGCGGTTTCGGTCGCGTTGGTGGTCGAGGGTCGCCCCGGGGTTGCGGCCATCCGTGCCCCCATCCTTGACCTGGCCTTCTCCGC